>ENA-OOWC01000439-OOWC01000439.1-human-gut-metagenome-genome-assembly--contig:-NODE-439-length-9825-cov-2.195496_pt1 | contig 9825 bp, 7 predicted proteins | sample MGYA00241403_ERZ501313 | MGnify/ENA primary metagenome ERZ501313 (study PRJEB25962, sample SAMEA2042360) | human gut metagenome | biome: human gut; feature: human-associated habitat; material: faeces... | reverse complement strand
CATCGCTGGCGACAGAGGCGGAGTAACCGGGGCGATAGCGACAATCGGCGTAATCGCGGGCAGCGACATTCCGATGTTCATAGGCGCGATGATTATGGGGCCGGCTGGCGGTTTGGCCATAAAGGAGTTCGACAAGCTGACCAAAGGACGCGTCAGGAGCGGCTTCGAGATGCTGGTGAACAACTTTTCGGTCGGCATTATCGGTATGCTTCTCGCCATCGCCGGCTTCCTAGTAGTGGGCAATGCGATAAGTTCCCTCACAGGACTGGTCAGCCGCGCCGCAGAAGCATTGATCGCACATAAAATGCTGCCGCTGATATCGTTAGTGGTAGAGCCGGCCAAGATCCTGTTTCTGAACAATGCCATAAATCACGGGATTTTCTCACCCATCGGAATCGAACAGGTACACGAAATCGGCCAATCGGTGATGTTCCTGATCGAAGCAAATCCCGGTGCGGGACTGGGTATGCTGCTTGCGTACTGGGCTGTCGGCAAAGGCAGTTCCAAGACATCGGCACCAGGAGCGGCCATCATACATTTCTTCGGAGGAATCCACGAAATCTATTTCCCATATGTACTCGCAAACCCTCTGCTGCTCATATCAATGATTGCCGGCAGTTCCGCGAGCCTCCTGTTTTTCAGCATATTCGGCGGCGGACTGGTAGCACCGGCATCCCCCGGAAGCATAATTTCCGTGCTGGCGATGGCGCCTAAAGGCCAGACACTCATCGTATTGGCCGGAGTTCTGATTGCCGCCGGAGTCTCGTTCGCCGTCTCGCTCCCACTCATAAAGGGACGCAAGGCCAATGCCTCTGACAATCAGGTCAATGCAGATGTAAACATATCCAAATCCGGCACAAGACAGCGCATAAAGTTCGCCTGCGACGCTGGTATGGGCTCAAGCGCTCTCGGGGCTACAAGGTTCCGTAAAAGAGCCGCGTACGAAAACATTGACGCGGATATCAGCAACTGCGCCATCGAAGATATTCCTGCGGATACCGACATTGTGGTCTGTCAGAACCATTTGAAAGACAGGGCATTGGAAAAAGTGGAAAAGAACAGTGCAGAAGGCGGAAAAAAGACAGTCGTAATAGGAATTGAGAACTTCATGGATGATCCGGCACTGGACAGGCTTCTGGAATCGCTTAAAGGCTGCAACCATGAAGTGCTTGCCAAAGACAACATCCTTACCGGGCTCAAGACCGAAAGCAAAGATGACGCAATACTTCGCGCCGGGCATCTTCTCGAGCAGAAAGGATATGTCCAGAAAGGATATGCAGAGGCAATGCTGAAACGCGAAAATGAGTCCACGACCTATATGGGCATGGGAATTGCCATTCCTCACGGCACGGATGAGGCCAAAAAGGACATCATCCGTTCAGGAATCGTCATTCTTCAATATCCTGAAGGAGTGGATTTCGGGGATGAGAAAGCATATCTGATCGCAGGAATTGCAGGCAAAGGCGATGAACATATAGAGATTTTGGCATCGCTAGGCGAGACATTTGAAGACGAGGACAAACTTAAGACCCTGATGTCTGCAGAAGATCCGAATATAATTTATAACATATTGAACAACAATGAATAGCGTAAAAGTAACTGTAACTGCGGAGAACGGCATCCATGCACGTCCTGCAACTGAACTCATCAAACTCATCAAGGAGTCCGCTCCGACAAAAGTAACATTGAAGGCCAATGGAAAATCCACCTCGGGAACGAGTATGATTTCGCTTCTTACTCTCGGCCTCAAAAAAGGAACGGAACTGGAGATCATTACTGAGGGCGACAATGAAACTGCTGTGGCAGAACGCATCGCAACATTCGTACAGGAACTCAAGTAACATGAAAATCCTTACATCACCGGCAAAATCCAGAGGATTATGTGCAGGGAATGCATTCATTCTGCATAGAAGCAAACTCGAGAGCACTGAAACAATGGATATCGACGAGAGCTTTACAAGGCTTTCGGAAGAACTTCGGCATCTCGCTGAAAAAGACAGCATCTTCGAAGCACATGCGGAAATTGCAGAAGATCCGATGCTGCGGGAAGCCATTGACGCTGCCATAAGCGCAGGATTATCCGTCATGGAGGCGACAGACAAGGCCTGCGGAGATATCTGCGCAATGTTCGACGAACTGGATGACGAATACCTGCAGGCGAGAAAAGATGATGTCAAGGATGTTGTCGCAAGACTTAAACGGATACTTGCAGGAGAAACGGATAGGATGCTGCAACTTCCTGATTATGAACATATAATCTTAGTAGCAGAAGAATTCTACCCTTCAGATTTGGAAGCCCTGGACTTATCCCGTATAACGGGAATGGTGTCGGAAAAAGGCAGCACCACAAGCCACGTCTGCATTATCGCCCAAACCAAAGGGATTCCAGTCCTGACAGGCGTATGCAGCTGCACGACAGAAATTTCTGACGGAGAACGCACTATCATCGATGCTGAAAACAGTCATGTAATCATCTCGCCTGACGATGCTGCAGAGACTGCATTCCAGACGAGGATGGAGGCAAAACTGACGGCAGAAAGCACTGTAAGCCAGATAAATAGAGAATATCCAGGAGTCAAGGTCTATGCCAATGCAGGCAGTATTGAAGATGTACGCAATGCCATTGGAAAAGGTGCAGAGGGCATTGGCCTGTTCCGCAGTGAATTCCTGTTCATGGAAAGCAAAGACGGATTTCCGGATGAGCAGACACAGTTCGACGCATACCGCGAGGCGGCTGAAATCTGTGCAGGCAAGACATTGACTATAAGGACATTGGATATCGGCGGAGACAAACACCTGCCGTACTTTCATATGGACCATGAGGACAATCCGTTTCTCGGGCTGCGTGCTATAAGGCTGTGCCTGCAAAAACCAGAGATTTTCAAAACTCAGCTGAGAGCCATCCTACGGGCATCCGCCTACGGTAATGTCCGCGTCATGTTCCCGATGCTCAGCACGTTAGAAGAATGGGACGGGGCCATTTCGATACTGGATGATTGTAAAAAGGAACTCGCAACAGAGAAAATCAAGTTCAATGCGGACATTCAGGCCGGTATGATGGTAGAAACGCCGGCAGCAGTGCTTATGGCCAAAGAATTCGCATCCAGGGCGGGATTCTTCAGCATCGGCACCAATGATTTGACGCAGTACATTATGGCATCTGACAGGGGAAACAGCGCAGTGTCCTACCTATATAGATATGACGATCCGGCTGTATTGTCCGCCATCAGCATTGTCTCTAAAGCTGCTGAAGAAGCCGGGATTGAAGCAGCCGTGTGCGGAGAAATGGCCTCAGACAAAAAATTTATGCCCACACTGTGCAGCATGGGCATCAAAGAACTAAGTCTGAACATTTCAGCATTATAAACCACTGGGCATTAACAGTTTCTGAACAGCAGCGAACTGTCCCCATAGCTCAGGAAGCGGAAATCATGGGACAGCGCGTAATCGTAAATTGTACGCCAGTCTCCACCCACGAAAGCGGACACAAGCAGGATCAATGTACTCTCAGGCTGATGGAAATTCGTCACCAGAACATCCACAAGACGGAATTTGAATCCTGGGACAATGATGATGCGCGTCCCGACCTTGAGTTCTGTCAATGAATTGTCTTCCAAGTATTTGACAAGCGCCGCAATGGCTTCCCGGGTGGTCGGTTCATACTCACGTGTGTAAGGAGCCCACTGCTCCACATCCTCCGGATGACCTTTTTCAATACAGCTCACGCCCACATAGTACAGGGATTCAAGCGTCCTTACAGAAGTGGTTCCGACAGCGATTATCTTTTTTCCGGATTCCAGAATGTCCTTCAGGAAGTCCAGGGACACGACAAACGGCTCACGATGCATTGAATGTTTGGAAACTTCCGAATCCTTTACTGGGAGGAATGTACCGGCACCTACGTGCAGACACACGGTTTCCATGTCAATGCCTCTGGCCTTGATCTCCTCAAGGACTTTCTCCGTAAAATGAAGACCTGCCGTAGGAGCTGCTACAGAGCCTCTTATCTTAGCATAAAGCGTCTGATAACGTTCCACGTCCAAAGCCTCGCTTTCCCGGTTCAGATATGGTGGAATAGGGATTGTTCCGCAGATCTCAAGAACACGTGAGAACGGATGGCCGCCGTCCCAGCTGAAGCGTACAATGCCGGTTTCACCTTCTCTTGAGACCAGTTCAGCACGCATGTTCAATGCCGTAACTGCCTCATCTTCCTGCGGGTTATAGAGCGAAAGTACATCTCCTTTCCATTTCTTGGCATTGCCGATTACGCATTTCCAAGTGCAGGATTCAGTTGCGGCAAATGACAGGTTGTATTCCTCAGGTTTTACAGGCTGCAAGCAGAAAATCTCGATTCTGGCACCAGTAGGTCGTACAAAATGCAGACGAGCAGGAACGACTTTAGTGTCGTTGAATACCATTATGGCATTGTCAGGAAGCAGACCGGGAATGTCACGGAATACATATTCGGAGACTTTTCCGTTCTCGTATCTCAATAATTTGGAAGAATCACGCTCTGACAGGGGATATTTTGCGATCCTTTCATCTGGCAGCGGGTAGTTATAATCTTCTATTCTCAGTTCAGGTATCATATTCAATGTATTTTCTTATGTACGATTGCAGACATTATGTCTTTCATCGTTTGCGGCTGCAAAATTACGCATAGATTAAGAATATCGGAAGAACTTTTGAAAATTCTGTGAATTTGAGAATGTCACGGAGTTTACCATTTGTGTATTCGCCCTGTTTACAAAATTAACCTTAACCCCGTTACATCATTGTCGCTTCTGTTAATTGTTGTAAATTTAACATAAGTTAACAATATAATGTGTTTGTATTTGTAAATTTTAACCAATGTAATATAAGTGTTTTTTATAACGTATTTTTAAGGATGCTATATTATTGATATTCTGAGTTTTATATTACGATACTTTAACTATTGATTTACTTATTTAGTGTAAATTCCTGCTCTGAGTGGCGTAAAATAGAGGTGTGGGAATTATATTTAAATGTTTATCCGCTGAAACCTAAGTATTTACGTTTTATTATATCAAGTTGTTTTTAGTCTATCTTTATTGTGTATCTGTTTACAATTTACACCTGTGTACAAGATAACCAAATGTAAACACTTGTTTTTTACATTTATTCGTATTACTTTTGTAACCACAACGTTTAGAAATATGAACAGCAGATTAGAACAATTTCTTGCTGCGGAGAACATCTCCCAGTCTCAGTTTGCCGACACCATCAATGTGGCAAGAGCAAGTGTGTCCCATATATTGGCAGGAAGGAACAAACCCGGCTGGGATTTTCTGAACAGTATGATGGAGCACTACCCTAACCTTAACATTGAATGGCTAATGAACGGCAAAGGCAAGATGTACAAGACCATGATGGTCGAGAAGCCACAAGCTGCCCCGACTCAGGAAGCGAATCCTGCTCCTGATTTGTTTTCACAGCCTGTTGTACAGGAAATGCCTGTCCAGACGCCGCGAGAATCCAATATTGCCCGTACATCTGCAGGGCGAGAGACGAATATTGAAGCCACGAAGAGTCAGGACTCCCCTGCCGGCCCTATTCAAGTAATTGATAATCAGCGTAAAATATCGAAAATTGTAGTGTTTTACGATGACAATACTTTCATTGAAATAAAGTAAAAGGACATATTTTTCAGTATGGATTGACAAGAAGGCAAGATTCTGAGTATCTTTGCAGTCGTAAAATTCATATCCAGTATGTACAAGTCCATCATCCGACCGATTCTATTCAAATTCAATCCTGAGACGGCTCATCAGTTCACATTGAACTGTCTCAAGGTATTGGGAAAGATTCCTTTCGTACGCAGCATCATCAGACTGATCTATAAACGGGAACACCCTGCATTGGCCAAGGAAGTATTCGGCATCAAGTTTCCGAATCCAGTAGGACTTGCAGGTGGTCTGGACAAGAACGGCGAATGTTATAACGAGTTGTCTGACTTTGGTTTCGGTTTCGTCGAAATAGGCTCATTGACAGTAAAGCCGCAGCCGGGAAATCCTAAGCCGAGACTGTTCAGGGTTATCAAGGACAGGGCAATCATCAATCGTATGGGCATCAACAACAAGGGCATTGCCAATGCGATAGCAAACCTTAACAAGGAGCATCCGGAGGTGATAATCGCGGGTAACATTGCACCGAATTCGGCGTCTCAGGGAGAACAGGTCGCAGAAGATTACAAAGCGGCTTTTTCCCTTCTGTACGACTTCGTGGATATGTTTGTGGTCAATATCTCCTGCCCTAATGTAGTAGGCCTTACAAGCCTCCAGGACACATCAGCGCTGTCCGACTTCATGGACAACATCCTGAACATGAGGACAGGACTTGACGTATATAAGCCTATTTTGCTGAAATTGTCTCCGGATCTGACTCATACTCAGATAGATGAGATTCTGGACTATGCCATGCTTTCTGGCATTGACGGTATAGTGGCAGGTAATACGACGAGGAAGCGCGACGGCCTTACGATTCCACAAGAGAAGATAGACGAAATCGGCAACGGAGGCATGTCAGGCGCCCCGATTTACGAAAGAAATCTCGAAATGGTAAGATATATCTCGAGCAAAACAGGCGGAAAATTGCCTGTAATCGGTGTGGGCGGCATCATGTCGCCGGAACAGGCTCAGGAAATGCTTGATGCAGGAGCTTCACTGGTAGAGATTTACAGCGGCTTCATCTATGAGGGGCCGGCACTGGTTGAGAGAATACTTAAAAAATTGGATTCCAATAATTTGTAAAGCTATGACAGAGGCAAGTATCTGCACAATCGGGGACGAGATTCTGATCGGCCAGATTGTGGACACGAATTCAAGCGGAATAGCTGTGGCGCTTAATGCTATCGGATTGAAAGTCACACAGATGAGATCAATAGGTGATGTTCACGACGTGATCGTTTCTGCACTGGACGAGGAACTCAGGACTCATGAAGTGGTGATATGCACAGGCGGACTGGGACCTACCAAAGATGATATCACAAAAGCTGCACTGGCAGAACTTTCCGGCAGCGGGAGCTATGTCATAAACGAGGCTCAGTCATTGATAATGAGGAACATACTTCATTCCCGCGGTCTCGACATACTGGATACGAACGTGGCTCAAGCAAGCGTCCCGGACAAATGTGAAGTTATCCCCAACCGCTACGGAACGGCTCCTATTATGGTATTCCGTTTCCCAGAATCGAGATATGGGCATCCGGCAGTGCTGTATTCGATGCCAGGTGTTCCGTTCGAGACAATGAATATGCTTCCTGACGTGATAAACGATATCCATGCGCATTTCGGTCTGACTGCCATATATCACAGAAGCATAATGACTTACTCCTTGGCGGAGTCTGCCCTTGCAAAGAAAATCGAGGACTGGGAAGACTCACTGCCTTCTGACATGCATCTCGCTTACCTTCCTAATCCCCTCACAGGCGTCAGATTAAGGCTCTCCATCTATGGTGGAGACAAGAATGAGGAAGAAGCCCGCATTTCCGAGCGTTTTGAGGCATTGAAAGCGATTCTTGGGGATGTTATCTACTCCGACTGCGATGATACGCTTGAACACGCCCTGGGTGAGATTCTGAAAGCGCACCACAAGACATTGAGTGCTGCCGAGTCCTGCACCGGCGGAGAGATCTCACATCTGATCACAACGGTTCCCGGCTCTTCAGAATATTATCTTGGTTCCGTGACTTCATACGCCATCCCGGTAAAGGAAAAAGTGCTGGGCGTTCCGGCTGAGATTATTGAAAGGCATGGCGTGGTAAGCAGCGAGGTGGCAGCTGCCATGGCTGACGGAGTACGCACACTTCTCGGCTCTGACTATGCTGTTTCCACCACAGGTCTTGCCGGCCCTGGAGGAGGTGACGGTGTAAACCCTGACGGCACAGTCTGGGTGGGTGTCAGCACTACTTCCGGAGTTACAAAAACGAAGAAATTCAATTACAAAAATGACCGTAAGCGGAACATCGAGCGTTTTGCCGCGTCAGCATTGTATTTTCTGTTAACTGTTGTAAAGGCAGACCTATCTATTTAATAATCAATGAATGTAACAATGATGTTTTAGATGAAAACATTTTTGTTACATTCATTTTTGTTAATAATCTGCCAATATTTAGCCCTCAGATACGGATCTTACGTCCCTCATGACACGCAAGAAATTGGCTCCGGCAACCTTTTCGATGTCATTTTCAGAGTAGCCCCGTTTTCTCATTTCGTCGAAGATTACCGGCATCTTGGAGACGTCTTCCAACCCTTCCGGAGTCACATTGATTCCGTCAAAATCGGAGCCGATTCCGACATGGTCAATCCCGGCGACACTTACCGCATGGTCGATATGATCGACAACCGTCTTGTAGGACGGGCGCTTCAGCATTGACAATTTCTTCTGGACTTCCACCCAGGCACGATATTTTTCAGGTGACGCCGGATCTTGTATGAACTGTGCTTCCACAGCGTCGGCTATCGGATCCAATCCGGATTTCTCCAGTTCAATGCCGAAATCATCAGACAAGAACAACGGATAGAAGTTTATCTGTATGACGCCATCCACCGCGGCAATCGCCTTCAGCATTTCGTCTGACATGTTTCTACGGTGACTTGCCAATGCCCTGCAGCATGAATGGGTAGAAACGACAGGTGCCTTGGAACAGCGCACACAATCGAAGAACGTGGAATCAGAAGCATGTGCCAGGTCGATAACCATTCCGAGCCGGTTCATTTCAGCCACGACCTTTCTTCCGAACGGACTCAGACCGCCCCATCTTTTTCCCTGTGCCGCAGAGTCACATATCTGATTGTCAGTATTATGTGTCAATGTGAGATAACGTACTCCCATACGATAGAACTGCCTGAGCAAAGCCAGACTCTCCTGTATAGGCAAACCGTTTTCCAAGCCGATAAAGATGGAGGTCTTGCCGGCGGCCTTGTTCTTCAGAGCATCTTCCGGTGAATATGCCATTGCGGCCATGTCCGGGGCGGCCTCTACAGCATCATTGACACCTGCCAGCATTTCCAAAGCATACCTTGTGGCAGCATCTGGCGCCATCGTGCCAGGTGTGAACAATGCGAAAAAGGAAGCGTCCACTCCCCCTCGCGCCAATTTCGGAAAATCCACATGAGCATACGGGTTGTCGATGCCCAGATTTCTCAACCTCATTATCTGTGATGGCGTATCACAGTGGGAATCAAGTACGAACATATATTACTCAAGTTTAGCCAATCTTCTATCCGTCAATGTTTTCCGAGAGTTCTGCCCACTCCTCGGTCTTGGCATCCAAGTCTCTTTTGTCTTCCAGATACGTTCTGGTCAGTTCCATCACATCATCAGCTCCCGGAGAAGACAGCACTGCCTCTATTTTCTTCATGCTTTCCTCAAGTTTTGCGATCTCCTTTTCCAGGAAAGCTATGCGGTTACGCACCTTACGTTCCTCTTTGGAGACGGCTTTTCGTGCCACAAAATCTTTCTTTCCTTCTGAAACTTCCTGTACCACAGGCTTTTCCTCAGGTTTGAACCTCCGTTCAAGTTCCTGGAGAGTTTCTATTCTGCGCTCATCCAGGAAGTCCTGAATTCCACCCAGATGCTCCTTGACACGACCGTCCCTGAATTCGTACAGCTTGTCCACAAGGCCATCCAGGAAATCCCTGTCGTGCGAAACGATTACCAATGTGCCGTCAAAATTCTTCAGAGCCTGTTTCAGCACATCCTTTGAGCGGATGTCCATGTGGTTTGTAGGCTCATCGAGCGCCAGCAGGTTATACGGCTGAAGCATCAGCTTCGCCATTCCAAGACGTGCCCTCTCGCCACCGC
>ENA-OOWC01000436-OOWC01000436.1-human-gut-metagenome-genome-assembly--contig:-NODE-436-length-9844-cov-5.332107_pt1 | contig 9844 bp, 10 predicted proteins | sample MGYA00241403_ERZ501313 | MGnify/ENA primary metagenome ERZ501313 (study PRJEB25962, sample SAMEA2042360) | human gut metagenome | biome: human gut; feature: human-associated habitat; material: faeces... | reverse complement strand
TTGGCTGGCAGCCTAAGGCCGCGTAGCCATATACTCAAATTTTAACGAACTATTGCTTGATGAGTTCCATTTCCTCATCACGTAAGTCTGCGATGTTGTGCTGTGGTTCGTCACAGTCAATGACTGCTACATTGAAACCTTTAACATTGTGAATGTAGTTGGCTACAAGAGCCGTGATGGTGGATTTTCCGATTCCACCTTTCTGTGTTGCAAAAGCTACAAATCTTGTTTTACTCATATCTTTAACTTTTTAATTTGTTGATAACTCACTTCCATGATTTTCTGCCAATTTAATGATATGAACACATAAGTGTCCATGTCTATAAGTCATTGCTCCATTATGGAGACCTTGAACCATTGCAGTGCTTCATCATTTCCATACGACAGTACGACAGTGAATCATTAAGTCTGTACGTCAGTAGCGCATCATTGATGCAAGGCGATACTGCAATAATGACAGGTTTATTCATTTCTACAAATGCTTGTTTCACCATATTTTCAAATCATTAGTTCGATGTTTACGGCTGCAAAGTAACAACGAAAAATCCGAAAAACAATGGTTTTCAAATCCTGTGGCAGCATGTTGCCGATAGTTGCAGTGGTTGTCTGGGGTGCATCTGTTCCAAGGGCGCTTTTTTAGCCGTAATTTTGCACCCGAAAGGCAAAGCGATGGATAGCGCATCCATATCGTTCCGAGAAGAACAAGGCTTGATATTCCGCAAAGGACTGGATTTCCCGAACAGCTTCCATTCGGGATGGGGACAGCTTCTTACGAAGGCTAACTTCAATCCACCCTAAGCGGATTTTTATGTCCTCAAAGACATAGCAAGGTATGTTTTGAGTTACTCAAAACCTTTGGAGTTACTCTCCAAAGACCTTGCCCTGCCGGGTTGGTAGCCTCTCCGAAGTCGGGCTCCCCATGTTCCAATCTGACGATAGTTTGTGCAATTCCATTATTGCCGCATATACCACTTAATCCATTTTATATGAACACAGAAAGAAAACGAGGGGGACGAATCCCCAAGCTGAACCCGAAGTCGCACCATGTGATGCTTCGGTTCGACGATGACGAGTGGATGAAATTCCTCGTCATGTATGAGCAGACAGATGTGAAGGCGAAGGCTGTCTTTGCCAAGGCACGCATCTTCGGCGAGCCGTTCAAGGTGTTGCGTGAGGATAAGACACTGGTGGAATACTACACCAAGCTTTCTTCTTTTCACTCGCAGTACCGAATGATTGGCAACAACTACAACCAGGTTGTCAAGGAACTCCGTTGTCATTTCTCAGAGAAAAAGGCGATGGCTTTGCTCTATAAGCTGGAGAACTGCACCAGGGAACTGGTCTCTCTTACCCGTGAGATTGTTGAACTAACCCGTAAGTTTGAGGAAAGATGGTCGCAAAGATAAGTTTCGGAAGTTCATTGTATGGCGCACTGGCATACAATGGTGAGAAGATTAACAAGGAAGAAGGAAAACTCTTAGCTACAAACAAGATCTTCGATGATTGTTCGGGAAAGACGAGCATCGCCAATGCCTTGCGTGATTTCCAGCGATACCTTTCTCCGCATATAAGAACGGAAAAGCCTGTCGTGCATATTTCCCTGAATCCGCATCCCGATGATGTGCTGACGGATATGGACATGGAGAACATCGCCCGTGAATACTTGGAGCGCATGGGATATGGCAACCAGCCATACATGGTTTACAAGCATGAGGACATTGACCGTCACCACATGCACATCGTGACCATCCGGGTGGATGAGAACGGCAAATGCTTGGACAGTCGATATAATTACCACAGGAGCAAGACTATCACTCGTGACTTGGAGGAGAAGTACAATCTCCACAAGGCGGACCGCAAGCAACGCCAGGCAGACAATCCACTTCGTAAGGTGGATGTAAGCCAAGGCAATGTGAAGAAGCAGGTTGCCAACACAGTAAAATCTCTCTGCGCTACCTACAGGTTCCAGTCCTTGGGTGAGTACCGTGCACTTCTCTCCTTATATAATATATCCTTGGAGGAAGTCAGAGGCGAAGTTGGCGGTCGTGAGTATCATGGTTTTGTCTATTCTGCCACGGACGGACAGGGCAACAAGGTGGGAAATCCTTTCAAGGCTTCCAAGATTGATAAATCTGTCGGTATAGAGGCGATAGAAAAGCGGTTCGCTTATTCTGCCAAGAAGTTCAAGGAGGAAAAGAAACTCTCCGAGATGACCCGTCATAGTGTGGAAGCTGTCTTGAAGCAGACGTACCATAAGGATAAGTTCGTTGAGTTGCTGAAAGCAAAGGGTATTGATGTTGTTTTCCGTCATACAGCTGACGGCCGTATCTACGGAGCAACATTCATTGACCACCGCACCCAAAGCGTTTTCAATGGTTCAAGGCTTGGAACGAATCTTTCTGCCAATGCCCTGCAGGAGCACTTCATCTTGCCTTACGAGAATGAGCAACCGATACCGCTTACCATTCCAACGGAAGATGGCGTTGTCTTGGAGAAGGAACTTCAAAGCTCTGAATTGTTCGACGAGTACGGCAGCGGTCTTGGACTTATGTCTGGAGGAGGTTCATCAAATGAGGCACAGGAGGCTGCATTTGATAGAGAGTTACGCAGAAAGAAAAAGAAACGAAAAGGGAGAAACCTTTAATCGTATTATCAAGGTATAACTTCAAAACAGAAAATCAATGGCACAAGAAGACGATTTGAGAGCATTGGGAAAAATCATGGATTTTCTCCGTGCCGTGAGTATAATACTCGCAATTATGAATGTATATTGGTATTGCTATGAGGCAATGCGCATGTGGGGAGTGACAATCGGGGTTGTTGACAGAATCCTAATCAACTTCAACCGTACAGGCGGTTTATTCCATTCCATTCTCTACACCAAGCTGTTTTCGCTTCTGCTCCTGGCACTCTCATGTCTGGGAACCAAGGGCGTGAAAGCGGAAAAGATGAGTTGGAACAGGATTTGGACGGTTCTTGCAGTTGGCTTCTTCTTGTTTCTTCCTCAACTGGTGGATATTATTGTTGCCTATATCTAATTTGGGCAATGCCACGCTGTACATATTTACAATGACAGCGGGTTATATCTGCCTGTTGATGGGAGGACTCTGGATGAGCAGACTCTTGAAACACAACCTCATGGAGGATGTGTTCAATAATGAGAACGAGAGTTTCATGCAGGAGACCAAACTCATGGAGAACGAGTATTCCGTCAATCTGCCAACACGATTCTATTACAAGAAGAAATGGCAGAGAGGATGGATCAACGTGGTCAATCCGTTCCGAGCGACCATCGTGTTAGGTACACCGGGTAGTGGTAAGTCCTTTGCTGTAGTGAACAACTACATCAAACAGCAGATAGAGAAGGGGTATTCAATGTATATCTATGATTTTAAGTTTTCCGACCTTTCGACGATTGCCTACAACCACATGATGAACCATCAGAATGGATATAAGGTCAAGCCCCAGTTCTATGTCATCAACTTTGACGATCCTCGCAGAAGTCATCGCTGCAATCCCATTCACCCAAATTTCATGAGTGATATTTCCGATGCCTATGAGAGTGCATACACCATCATGCTCAACCTCAACAAGACGTGGGTCCAGAAGCAGGGCGACTTCTTCGTGGAGAGTCCGATTATCCTCTTTGCAGCCATTATCTGGTACTTACGCATCTACAAGAACGGAAAGTATTGCACCTTTCCCCATGCCATCGAACTGCTCAACCGCAGATACGAGGATGTTTTTCCTATACTGACGAGCTATCCCGAACTGGAGAACTATCTTTCTCCATTCATGGATGCATGGCAAGGTGGAGCGATGGAGCAGTTGGCGGGTCAGATTGCCAGCGCAAAGATTCCGCTGTCACGAATGATCTCACCACAACTCTATTGGGTGATGTCCGCAAGCGAGTTTACACTCGACATCAACAATCCCGAAGAACCGAAGATTCTATGTGTCGGCAACAATCCCGACCGTCAGAACATTTATGGTGCTGCACTCGGCTTGTACAATAGCCGCATCGTGAAACTCATCAACAAGAAAGGACAACTCAAATCATCCGTTATCATTGACGAGTTGCCGACCATCTATTTCAAGGGTTTGGATAACTTGATAGCCACGGCACGAAGCAACAAGGTGGCGGTGTGTTTAGGCTTCCAAGACTTCTCGCAGTTGGTTCGCGATTATGGAGACAAGGAGGCAAAGGTGGTTATCAATACCGTTGGTAATATCTTCAGCGGACAGGTCGTTGGCGAGACCGCCAAGACTTTATCCGAGCGTTTCGGCAAGGTGCTCCAAAAGCGCCAGTCCATTTCCATTAATCGTCAGGATGTCTCTACATCTATCAATACCCAGATGGACAGTCTCATTCCGCCAAGCAAGATTAGCGGACTCACCCAAGGTATGTTTGTCGGCTCTGTTTCCGACAACTTCACCGAGCGCATAGAGCAGAAGATCTTCCATGCCGAGATTGTCGTTGACACCGACAAGGTAAAGCGAGAGGAAAGCCATTATCAGCCTATCCCCATCATCAACGACTTCAAGGATGCCGATGGCAACGACTGCATGAAGCAAGCTATTCTGGACAATTACAACCAAATCAAGGAGGATGTTAAGCAGATAGTCAAGGATGAGCTGGGGCGTATCGCCAACGATGAGAACTTGAAACACTTGATACAGAAGGCATAAATGCGCTTTTCACAGTTGAATATAAATAGGTTTGTCCTATTGCTTTTTTCCGCAAGTGCCAAGAATAATAGTTAAAAAAGATTATAATATAGCTAATAATTAGTTATCAATTTTGATAATCAAAATATTTATCGTAATTTTGCACACAAATAAAAATAACATGGCTGAATAATATATGAACATAACAAGTGAAGACGAGGCTTTGTTGGAACTGTTCGAAAATGGAAAGACATCTGACAAGAAGTATAAAAGACTTCCTATAGCCGCAATCAAGGGTTATGTTAAGGCTGTCAACAAAATGAGAGCTGCCACAAGAATTGAAGACATTATGCGTGATCATGGCTTGCGCTACGAAAGATTGCACGGAGACAGAAAAGATCAAGAATCCGTAAGATGCAATGATGTCTGGCGATTGATTTTCCAAAGCTCTCCTGCCGATGGCAGTATTATCATTACCGAAATAGAATTAATTGAAATATCACATCATTATGACTAAGTTTAGTTTCAATCAGGCAGTCCCATTTGAGGCAACTCATGTGGGCGAGGTGATTAAGGACGAATTGTCTGCTCGTAATATGAAGCAGAGCGAATTGTCCGAACTCACTGGCATACAGAAATCCATTCTGAATGATGTCATAAAAGGTAAACGTTCTCTGACACCTGAAATGGCATTGTTGTTGGAAAACGCTCTCGGCATTTCTGCGACATATCTCATGAACATCCAGACGCAATACGAATTGGATTGCGCCAAACAGAGCGAAAGGGTTGTGTTGCAGACTAAAATGCTTGAGATTTGGAATGTACTCAAAGACCAAGTATCAATTCCCTTTTTCAGAAAAGTCGGTATTGTTAGAGGAAATATCATCGAGGATGTAAAACGCATCTTCGAGGTCTTTTCCGTGGATAACTTGGATGATTTCTTTGGTTTGAAGGCAGAAGAAATGGAACTTTCTTATTACCGCAAGTCAGAAAAGGTGAAAACCAATCCCGTGGACATTCTGTCTTGGAAATATTATTGCTATCATCTCTCTAAAAATGATGATTCAACTTTATGCACATTTGACAAGGGGGCAGATACAGAGATGCTGGCAAGAGAGCTGAACAATGTGTTTAAAGAAAACAAGAATACGGTGAACAAAACCCAAGAGGTTCTTAACAAGTATGGCATTCGTTTTCTTGTAGTCAATAAGGTTGGGCAAGTTCCTGTTGATGGAATGTCCTTTTGGATAGGAGATACACCAACGATTGTCATCACTGAGAGAATAGCTTCCATTGACAATTTTGCTTTCACCACTTTACATGAGGTCGGTCATGTATTCAAGCACCTTACCCAAAATGGTAAGGCAATGATTAATCTCATGGAGGACAAGAAGAACATCGAGGAGTCTGAGGCTGACGAGTTTGCTTTAAATGCGACCCTACCAAATGCGGATTGGAAAAAGTTCATGGCAAGGACTCGTGATGTTGTACCTTATAAAATAGCACCATATATTCAGACAGAAGCAGACAAACACAATGTCAATCCACAACTTCTGTTCGGACGCTATAAGCATGATATAGGTATATACAAGATAAAGAATTTCTTTGAAACGAAAATTCTATAACGATTCACAAAGCACCATTGGTTACACATTTCATAGCCAATGGTGCTTTGCATTTTCATCTCCTCATTCTCTCCAATTCATCATCCTTCCGCATTTTCTCATTCAACTTCTCTTGCATTCTGTCAAGGAAGTAAATACGGCTATGGTTCTTGCGTCTTCTGATGTCGGTGTAGAAACGATAGCAGTCCTTGGCTTTGATACCAAAGAACTGGTACATGGCTTGCGCCAAGTCCTTGAACTTCACATCGCCATCATTCACGCTTCCCATGACGCAGATGCCATATACCATTTCTACAAGGTCAACGGCATTGCCAGTCCATTTTACTAATGGCTTTGATTCTGATGATACTGGTGGGGAGGCTTCTGAAGTGGATGTGGTCACATGAAGATGATATGTTGCTGTTACATGCTCTTGCATCCTTCGGACAAATGCAATTGCTTTGCGCACATACAAGCCTACGGTTCCCAAACAATCCTTTATATGGGGCATTGACAGATGAAAGTCAAGCTCGGTCTCTGCGTATGACAGTGCAAAGACCGCTTGCTTCACGTTGGTGCTGCATAAATCAACCACAACCTTGATAAACTCACGATATGAGGTCTCCAAAGCGTTACCACCTTTGTTCTTATGACCTGCATTCAGCAAGTTGAAAAAATCAGTCTCTAACAATATGTTGTATTCCATGTTGCTGTCTCTTTTATGGGTTTGTACTAATTTGATGTTTCTGTGCGCACATCATTTATTAGTCCAATACCTATGCCATTCCAAGACAGTCTAAACAATTGGATGATGATATTTCCTGATAATCAGCAACTTTATCAAGAGAATAAGATTTTCACAAGGAAATTGCAAGCAGAAATAGTGTAAGGAAAACCGGACACTCGTCCAATCTTCCTTACACGGTTCCTATACCGTTACAACTTATTAGTAGGAATACCATACTCTTTCATACGGGCATAGAATGTAGTATGGCTCATTTCCAACATTTTTGCTGCATCACGCTTGATGCCATTGCATTGCTTCAAAGCCCACAAGATACGCTCTCGATTGATCTTGCGTTCTTGTTCATCAAAGTCCAAAGCCTCTTCTTTCAATGCCGATTGTGACAACTGCAAGTCCTCGACATCTATTATCTCATTCTCGCATAACAGCATAGCTCGCATGATACATGATTTCAACTCACGCACATTACCTGGCCATGTATGGCTTACAAGTGCCCTTTGCGCTTCCTTACTGATACATTTTATTTCTTTGTCCGTATGCCTATCATATAGTTTCAGGAAGAAGTTAGCTAATGGCATAATATCTTCCTTGCAATCCCGCAACCGTGGAATCTCAATAACCGCTTCGTGAAGTCGATAATACAGGTCGCTTCTGAATCGTCCTTCCCGAACTGCCTCTTGCAGGTTTTCGTTGGTGGCGGCAATAATGCGCACGTCAGCCACTTTGTCTTTTATAGCTCCCAATGGTCGGTAGCTCTTGGATTGCAACACACGCAGCAGCATCGCCTGTACGTCTTTCGGCAGGTTGCCTATCTCGTCCAAGAACAGCGTACCTCCAGCAGCCAATTCAAAGTAACCTTTTCTTGCTGCGTCTGCACTTGTGAATGCCCCTTTCTCATGCCCGAAGAGAGCGGAAACGGCAAGTTCCGCAGAAAGCGTACCGCAATCTACTACCTCAAAAGGCTGGTCGGCTCTTTTGCTTTGCAGATGTATCTTTTCCGCTATATGTTCTTTGCCAGTACCGTTGTCGCCCAATATCATAACAGCCATGTCGCTTTTAGCAAACAATTCTGCCATTTTGTATATACGGCGAAACTTCTCACTTTTGCGGTAAACAATCTTGTTATTCAACTCTACGAGTCGTTTCTGCTTGTCTATGATTTCTTCCAAACGTTCATAAACTACATCAAGCAACAATTTCTTCGGTATATAGTCTTCCGCTCCCAATTTCATAGTCCTCACGGCACTCATGCTTTCATCGTAAGATGTCATGATGATAAATGGATTCTGGTAGCCGTTACTACGCATCCATTCCAATAGGTCGATGCCGTTATCATTCCCCAAGCGCATATCCGAAATGACAACATCCCATTCAGAGGATTCCCTCACAGCTTTCAGACCATCTCTGTAATTGTAGCATAAGATTGTTTTCCATCCCTTCGCTTCCAACTTCTTGCCCAACATATTGCAAAATGTAGGGCTGTCTTCAATGATTATTACTTTCTTCATACTGTTACCTCCTCAATTTTCTTTTGTGCGGCTTTGATGATTGCCTCACCATGTGCGAAAACATCCTCAACCGCTTGGTTGATAACGTCGTCTGATGATGTAGAATCTTCAATCAGGTCAAAGAGATGGTTCAAAGACTCGTCAGATTGTACCATCATCCACGAGCTTCTTGCGTGGTGAATGGCATCGGACATTTTCTTGCGGTTCTCCTCTTGGGCTGCATTACGGATACTGCCCAATGTGTCAGTCATTTCCTTTACGAAATTCTCCAAAGTCTCTTTTTCATTGCCGTAGGTCAGCAACATAGAGAAGTCTATTTGTTTTTCTGCTATCTTGCCATTCACACACTTTCTTGCAGTGTTTATCAAATCCTTGTCAGACATCGGCTTGAACAGACAAGCGACAAATCCTGCGTCAAGCAGTCCTTGCTCACTCACATTTGGTGCTGCTGTCATAACAACAACAGGAATAGTCTTAGAGTTACGCACGTTCACCATACGCATCATTTCCAGAATCTCGATACCATTCACTTCAGCCATCTTCAAATCCGTTATCAGCAGATCATAAGATTTTTTGCGCATCATATCCAACAAGTCCGTGGCATTATTACAAGTGTCACATACGATGCCGTTCGATGCAAACGCCTCACGGATGGTACTCAGTTGCACATGGCTATCATCAATGGCAATGACAGTAAACGAATCTTGTCGTTTCGTTCTATACTGAGTTGGTTCCACATTCTGCTTTTCGGCTGCAGCCATAGGAAGACTAATGGTAAAGATACTTCCAAGCCCTTGGTGACTGGACACATCGATTTTTCCTTTCATCAGTGAAACGAGATTCTTGACAATGGAAAGCCCCAAGCCAAATCCCGGTTGGGTGACCGCATTTCCCAATCTTGCAAATTCCTTGAAGATTTGTTTTTGTTGCTTGTCGTCCAATCCTGTTCCTGTATCCTTAACCATTAGCATGAATACACCATTCTTATAGGTTGTGGACAATACTATCTCACCCTTTCCCGTATATTTGATGGCATTGGAAAGCAGGTTGCCGCCTATGCTCAAAATACGGTTCTTGTCGCCGTCCACTACTTCATTCGCATAGTTACAAACGGTCAAGGTCAAATGCTTTGACTTTGCTTGCATGGTAAACTCCGTTTCAAGAGTATCCGCTATCAGGTTTAGCCTGAATGGTTTGGATAGGATTGTCACTTTCCTGCTGTCCAACCTGAAATAGTCCAAGAGGCTGTTCAGCATGGATGCCATGCGTCCTGCCGAAGTCTTTATTGTTTCCGCATGGCGCACTCGGCTATCCTTGTT
>ENA-OOWC01000430-OOWC01000430.1-human-gut-metagenome-genome-assembly--contig:-NODE-430-length-9905-cov-2.289746_pt1 | contig 9905 bp, 8 predicted proteins | sample MGYA00241403_ERZ501313 | MGnify/ENA primary metagenome ERZ501313 (study PRJEB25962, sample SAMEA2042360) | human gut metagenome | biome: human gut; feature: human-associated habitat; material: faeces... | reverse complement strand
CCGCCGGCGGGCCCGCTCTTCTTCTGGGCCAGGCTCTCGGCGCCCAGGGCAAGACCGAGGAGGCCATCGAGGCTTTCCAGCACGCCGCTTGGAACGGAGAGGAGGCTGAGGCCAAGGAGCAGATGTCCAATATCTATGTAAGGCAGGCCAACGCCGCCCTCAAGGGACAGAAGTTCGCCGACGCCGTGAAGGCCGCTGATAAGGCCAACAGCTATTCCGAGAACGCCACCGCCTACCTCATCGCAGGTCAGAGCTCACAGAAACTCAGCAAGAACGCTGACGCCATCAAGTACTTCGAGAAGTATCTTGAGATGAAACCGGACGCCAAGAACGCTCCTGCCATCACCTTCACCGTAGCCGCTCTCTACCAAGGCGCGAAGAACAACGCCAAGGCTCTTGAGTTCTACAAGAAGGTTCAGGATGATCCTAAGTTCGGCGACCAGGCCAAGCAGATGATTACTTCCCTCAGCAAGTAATCAATGGAATTTCTCGAATTGCTTGCTCCGGCAAGGAATGCTGACATCGGCATCGCGGCGATTGACTGCGGTGCCGATGCCGTGTATATCGCCGGGCCTGCGTTCGGGGCAAGACAAGCCGCCGGCAACTCCATGAAGGACATCCGGAGGCTCACTGAGTATGCCCATCGCTTCGGCGCACGCATATTCTTGACTCTCAACACGATTCTGTTTGACGATGAGCTTGCCGAGGCGGAAAGGCTTCTTGCCGAGGCCAAGGATGCGGGAGTTGACGCGATCATCGCCCAGGATCTAGCCGTCTGGCAAATGACGGATCTTCCAGTCCACGCGTCCACGCAATGTGCGGTCAGAACACCGGAGAAAGCCGGATTCTATGAAGGTCTCGGCGCCTCCAGGATTGTTCTGGAGAGGGAAATGTCGCTTGAACAGATCCGGAGCGTAAGGTCAGCTGTCGGCTGCGAACTGGAGTTTTTCGTCCACGGCGCGCTTTGCGTCTGCTACAGCGGCCAGTGCTACATGTCCGAACGGATCAGCGGGCGGAGCGCCAACAGAGGGGAATGCATCCAGGCCTGCCGGTCTCTTTACGACCTCGTGGACGATTCGGGCAGGGTGCTGGCGCGGAACAAGGCCCTGCTGTCGCTGAAGGACTACAACCTGGTGGACAGGCTTGCCGATCTGGCGGATGCGGGAATATGCTCGTTCAAGATCGAGGGGCGGCTGAAGAGCGTTTCCTATGTGCGGAATGTCGTGCGGGCATATTCATCGGCATTAGACAAATTGGTCGCCGCGAATCCGGAAAAATACCGTAGGGTGTCGTTCGGGCGCTGCGAGGGTGGATTCGCGCCGGATCTGGGCAAGACATTCAACCGTGGCTACACGCAGCTGTTCCTTGACGGGAAACGTTCAGGCCGATGGTCTTCGATGGATGCGCCGAAATCGATCGGCGAGGAGGTCGGGACGGTGGTCTCCGTCGCTCCGGCGAGTGGTTCCGCGCGGGGTTTTAAGAGTGGTTCCCCGGCCATGGGCCGCCGTGAGGCCATGGGGGACATCATCGTCACCGTCAGGCTAAGGGATCAAAGTGTGCGTCTGCAGAACGGAGACGGTTTCTCGTTCATGGCCAAAGGCCGCGGAGAGATTGTCGGTTTCCGGGGTGATGTCTGCCAGGGGAGCCGCATAATCTGCCGCAATGTCCAAGGTCTTTATTCCGGTGCGAGGCTGTACCGTAACCTCAGCGCCGCCTTCGAGAGGGAGTTGGAGTCCAACCTGCCGTCCAGGACGATTCCGGTCGAGGTGGACGTGGCTGTGCGGTCGGATAAACAAATATATTCATTGAAAATCAAGGCCCAAAGTCAGGATGGACGAGTCGTGGAGCTGGAGCGTGAGGCCGGAACGCAGGTGGCGGAGAATGCGGAGAGGATGCGGTCGTTGTTCTCGGCCCAGATCTCCAAGGCTTCGGGAATATATTCATTCACTCTTCGCTCCCTTGACGCCCCCGGCGGCGCACTGCCTTTCCTTCCCGCGTCGGCTCTGAACGCCATCAGGCGCGATGTGGCCGTCGCCCTTGAAGGAATCCCGTGCAAGGCCGTCCCCCTGCCGGCAAATCCCGGCAGAAGGATGCCGGATGCTTCCAAAGTTCTTGATATTCAAGATAATTCATCGGATGACGTACGCCTGACGTACAAGGCCAACGTTGCCAACCACCTCGCCCGTGAGACCTATCTCTCCCTAGGCGCGGCTTCGGTGGACAATGCCTTCGAGCTCTCCCACCGCCCCGATGCCGAGCTGATGCGCACCAAGTACTGCATCCGCCATGAACTCGGCCTCTGCCCGGTACATCCAAACGCCAGAGAGCTCCGCCCGGCATCCAGATTGGCAACCTCGCCGGCAACCACCTCGCCCGAACCCTCTTCCGCCGCCCGTCTGTTCCTGACCAACAACGGCAAACGTTACCCCCTATCCTTCGACTGCTCCCGCTGCGAGATGATCGTCAAGGCGGACCGTAAGTAAGCCGGCATCTTCGATAACGGTCTTTAGGCCTTGTCGTTCTGGGCCAGCAGAGCCATCGCCGCGTCGTAGTCGGCGGCGTTCACCTTGACCTCCACGGGATCAACATAGTTCAGTGAGACGTAGGAGGAATTCTCCCCGAACACTGCGGCAGGGATGCCGTTCTCGTTGAGCATGCCCGCTGTGATGTGGGCGCTCATCGCGTCGCTGAATTTGGCGACAGTCTTGAGTTCTTCTGCCATAGTCTTTGAATATTAAAGGTTTATAGTTATGTGCTTGTGACGCTCATGCGCCACGTTGACATATTCATAGCTCATCTTTCCTCGCTTGCGGAGGGGTCTCAGTCCTCGTCGGCCGCGCGGAACTTGTACTCCAGGCCGCCGACAATCCGCACCACCTCCTTGGTGAGTCCCTCGACCTCGAAGCCACCCATCTCGCGGGTCATCGTGATCCTGTCCTCCATCATCTTGACCAGGGCGCTGAACTTCGAGCGGAGTCGGAAGGTCATGTTCTCGCCGTTCTCGCTTTCGAGACGGTAGCCGCGCGCTTCCATATATTCAATAATCCCGCCACGGATGTCGGAGAACTCGCCGTTGATTATTGCGGATCTTTTGATGAACCCGAACCGAGGGTAGAATGCCGACACGAATGCGAACAGCAACGCAATATGCCACAGTGACTTGTAGCCGTCCCTGAACATCAGGCTGACATCCGGCTTGACTACTCCGATAAGCACCAGGGCCGCCATGATGACCACGAACAGGAAGGTGAAATAGAAAAAGTATTTGACGGATCTTACAAAGTATTTCATAAATAGTCCGATTTTTGCTAACCAAACAAAGATATGAAATAGTTTTGTTATTTTTGTGTCGTTAAACATTAAATCGGAAGATTATGGCAGAAATAGATCCTATCCAGGAGCGCCGTGAGCGCGAAGAGCAGGAAAGAAAGAATGAAAGCCTCAAGAAAACTATGTGGGCTCTTGTGGCTGTGGCGGTGCTGCTCGCCACGGGACTTGCTTACATTTGGTTCTCAAAGTCCAGCCTTGTCAAGGACCTTAACGCTGAGAAGGAGGACCTTACCCAGCAGATGATCGCCCTCAAGGGAGACTACGACAGCCTTTCATCTGACTATGCATCGATCAACAGCCAGCTGGACTCCTCCAAGGAAGAGGTCAACCAGTTGATAGAGAGGATCCAGAAGACCGAGGCCACGAACCGTCGCAAGATGCGTCAGTACGAGAAGGAACTCGGAACCCTTCGCAGCATCATGAGAAACTACATAGTGCAGATTGACTCGCTCAACACATTGAACCACAAGCTGACAGCCGATGCCGCCGCCGCGCGCCGCGAGGCCGCGGAGAGCCGTGCGGAGAACGCTGACCTCAAGGGACAGGTCGAGAACCTTTCCGGTCAGGTGGCCGCCGGTTCCGTGATCAAGTCAAGGGGACTGAGCGTCGCCGCCTACAACGGTTCCGACAAGGTTACTGACCGCAGCAGCAGGGTGGTAAGGCTCTTGGCCTCACTGAGTCTGGTCGAGAACGATCTGGCTCCGAGGGGTCCGGTGAGAGTCTACCTGCGCGTGAAGGATCCGGACGGGATTCTCCTGACCAACAGCAACCAGACATCGTTCACGTTCAACGGACAGACGATGGTCGCATCCGCATCCCGTCAGGTGGACTACGAAGGAAAGGAGGTCGAGCTGAGCATCTACCTGAACGACATCCCTTCCTATCAGGCTGGCATCTACACGGTTGAGGCCTACACGACCCAGGCTTTCCTCGGCAAGACCGAACTCTTGCTCCGCTAACCCGTGATCTACCTCCATGTCCCTTTCTGCGGAAGTTTCTGCACCTATTGCGACTTCTATTCGGAAATCTGTCGCGGCGGGCGGGCTTTCAATGAATATGCTGACGCGGTCCTGAAGGAAGTCAACGATCGAAGGGAGGAAATTTGCATGAATATGTCCGCTCCCGGAGCGGTCAACACTCTCTACATAGGAGGAGGCACCCCATCGGTGCTTCCTCTTGATGTTTTGTCACGGATTGTCGGTGCGGTTTCCCAGACTGAACGGCTTTCTTTGGTCACTGAGCCTGTCGAAGTGACCACCCCGACAGAACTCTTCGATGAGTTTACCGTTGAAGTGAATCCCGAAGATATAGTGGAAAAAGGCCGTGAATATGTCCGCGGACTTCTTGCCTTGGGTGTGAGCAGGGTCAGCATGGGGATCCAGTCATTCAACGATGACATTCTCCGTTGGATGAACCGCCGCCACGATGCAGGGAATGCCGTCAAGGCTTTCCATATCCTTCGCGAAAGCGGAGTCCGGAACATCAGCATTGACCTGATCTTTGGCATATCCCAACTGACGGACGAGACCTGGAAAGACACGATCGAAAAGGCCTTGGAACTTTCTCCAGAGCATATTTCGGCCTACCAACTGTCAATAGAGGAAGGAAGCGCCCTTGCCAAGATGGTAGCCGACGGGCGTTACGTTGAGGCTTCCGAGGAACAATGTCGCCGGCAGTACGACATCCTGTGCAGATGTCTTGGGCGGTCCGGCTACCATCATTACGAAATCTCCAATTTCGCAAAGCCCGGCTTCGAAGCCGTCCACAACAGCGCCTATTGGCGCCGGGCACCGTACATCGGCCTCGGCCCAGGCGCCCATTCACTGACCGGCGACATCCGCTCCTGGAACAGTCAGGAACTTCCGCACAGAAGTACGGACGGTTCCCCGGCGACATGTTCAAGAACCTCCGAGACCCTTTCGCCCGAGAACATCAGAGTAGAGAGGATCATGCTCTCCCTCCGCACCGACAAAGGCTTGGAAGCCGCGGAACTATATTCATTGGCCGACCGCGCGGTCATTAATTCCCTTTTGAGTGAAGGTGCCCTTGAGAAGCAAGGCGGCAGCATCCGCATCCCCGAATCCCGCCTCTTCACCTCCGACGAGATAATCCGCGAACTGATTTAGAAGCGTTCTTGGTTTGTTGGAATATCCTCTGGGCCGAAAAAATCTTCTGGCAAAAGTCCCAAGTTCTTTGAACCAATTATGGAAAACCTCTTGAATATCAATGCAAAATCACCTTGCCTTTAGCCGGATCAATCTATGGGCACTTCTTTAATGTATTGAATATCAGCACTTAACTCTCCACTCGTCTCACGTATCTTTGCCCCGGAGCTGCCCCAAGGGCTCTTGGGGTTCTTGAAGACCCACAGCTACGCTTTCGAGAGGCGAAGGCGTGGTATCTTCGGGGGTATCACCGAAAATATTTCTGTTTTTTATGAATTCTATATGTTTCTTTCTGTTTCCTTTCATTTGGAATGCCTAACTTGCGGTCGTGTTCCGGGAGGAATCGCGGGACATTTTGACAAACAGACATGATTCACTTCAACTATGAGGACTTCAGAGAGAAAATGTGCCGTCAGGCGGAAGGCCGATGACCAGACTACCATTAACCAAGAGACCATTGAACATGAGGGTGTTAACCAAGAGACCGTAGATGGGCAGAAAACCGCTGACTGCCCGGACGCGGCATCGGAGGAGGAGCAGTACCTTAAACGCTACCGCCACTGCCGTAGACTGATTGAGAACGACGGGCGGTTCATCGGGATGACCGACGAGGAGAAGGATGCCTACGCACAGCGGCTCGCCACGCCGGAGTATCTTGACCTGACCTGCGACTGGGCGTTCAAGTATCTGTTCCAGAACCACCCTGAATTGCTTGTCCGTCTCCTCAATGATATCCTTCAGGAGGACATCATGTCGGTTGAGTTCCGGAACACGGAACTGACGGAGATATCTCCGCAGGACAAGAGGATACTCTTCGACCTTCTTTGCCGGACACCGGGCGGGACGATTCTGGTCGAGATGCAGAGGACGTCGCGTTTCGACCAGCGCGACCGTCTGCTCTTTTATGGTTCAAGACTGGTGACCAGACAGGTGAAGCGCGGGGATGAGGAATATGTCCTTGCGCCCGTCAAGGTCATTTGTATTATGAACTACGAGGACGAGCATCCGAACTCGCCGGAGGGAAAGATCCTGTACCATTACAGACTGCGTGAGATTGAGACGGCCGAGCCGTTCGGAGACCGGATGTCGTTCTACCTGTTGGAGTTGCCGAGGATAATGCGTTATACTGATGAATATGACAGTCCTGTTGCGGGATGGTGCCGGATATTCAGAAATTTTTCTATATTTGCGAAGTCGAGGTCGGAGAAAGACGCTGAGTTTGAGAGGTTAGAGCGGGCGATGCGTGTCAGCGGCCTTGACGACCAGGAGATTGACAACTATTTCAGCGATATGATGACAGAAAAAGAGATGCACCCGTACATCAAAGGTGCCGAGCAGCAGGGCTACCGCAAAGGCTTTAAGGCCGGTGTCGAGCAAGGCACGGCGGAAGGCGTAGAGAAGGGTATAGAGAAAGTTGCTAAGTCTATGCTGTCGTTAGGCATTCCGGTTGAACAGATTGGGATTGCCACAGGGCTGTCTCCGGAGAGGATTGAGACTTTGAGACAGGACTAAGAAGCTGATTTGATTTGTTTGAAAGTCTTTCAGTCTACCTGATCGATCCGGCGACGATGTTGGCGACAAGGGCGCGGAGGCGGCCTACGCTGCCTTTGTCTTCGGGATGTACGCGGTGGGTCAGCAGGATTATGGCTGTCTTGGTCTCGGTGTCGATCACGATGGATGTGCCGGTGTAGCCTGTGTGCATGATAGTGGTTTCAGGGTTGAAAAGGTCGCCGCGCGGACCGCTGTGCGAACTCTTCTTGTCCCAGCCTAAGGCCCGGCCCACTGAAGGATCGTTCTGTGGAGGGATTGTGGCCATCAGTCTGACTGTCAGAGGGCTGAGTATTCTTGTGGATTTTAGGGTCCTGCCCTTTTTGTCCACGAGGACACCACCGTTCATGACGGCGGCGCAGACCACAGACAGATCCTCGGCGTTGGAGAACACGCCGGCGTTGCCGGAGTTCCCGCCCATTATCCTGCGCGCCATCGGGTCGTGGACCTGGGCGATGAGCGGCTTCCCGTCAGCCTGGACCTCGGTCGGGGCGCAGAGCCTCGCCAGTCCGGCGGAGTCGCCGACAGCAGGATCGTAGATCAAAGGGAAATAGCACGTGTGCCTCAGTCCGAGAACATCGAAGACGTGTCTTTGGGCATATTCATAAAGCCTCTCTCCCGTGACTCTTTCGAGGATTCTTTGTAAGGTAATGAAATTCAGGCAGCTGTACATGAAGTCGCTTCCTGGGCGGAAGTTTCTCTTGACCTTCGTGGCGATGAATTCCTCCAGTCTGTCGGGGGTGTTCCCGCCATATTCATTGACAAAGGAGTTCGTGTTGATGTAGGGAGTCAGACCGGAGGTGTGGGTCAGTAGGTCGCGTATCGTGATGCTGACGGTCTCGCCGCTCTCGGGATCCGTCCATGGCCTGAAGCCGGGAATGTACCTGTCCACGTTGTCGGTGAGCCTGACCAACCCGTTCTCTATCAGTTGCATGAATGAGAGAGTTGTGCCGACGCACTTGCTGACGGAGGCGAGGTCGAACATCGTTTCGGTCGTCATCGGCTCCACCGTCGGTACCACGGACTTGTTGCCGTAGGCCTTCAGATAAACGATGTCGTTCCCCCTGACGACAGAGAGCACGGCTCCGGGAATCTCTTTGGCCGCGATGGCGTCATTGATGACCCTGTCAACCTGCGCCAGCTTCTCCGAATCCATGCCGTGACTTTCCGGAGTCGCCTGCCTCAAGGTGCCCTGAGCAAGGGCGGAAACAGCCAGAGCGGCAGCCAATGCGCTCACAATCAATCTTTTCATGACAAAATTTTATGAATATTCTTACTTCCCCTTCACGGGCTTTGAACCTAGAAGATCAAGGTGGCCTTGATCGGATAATGGTCGGAGACGTAGGCCCTGTTCATGTAAGGCTTTGTGATGGTTTCGTACTCCGTGCAGCTGCTGAATCCCTTGAACCAGATGTAGTCGATGATCTCGTCGTCGGCAGCCTTGCCCCAATCGTTGAATGTTCCGTGGTGGTCTGTCTTGAACGCCACCTCACGCGCGTTCCGCATGACTTTCTTGAGGTCGTCGAACTCAGGACGCTCGATTCTCATGTTGAAGTCGCCAGTCAGGATCATCGGGTAGTTCTCCGGGTTGATCTCGGCGATCCTGTCAACGATCAGCTTAAGTCCGTTCTTGCGGGCCTCCCAGCCGACATGGTCAAGATGGGTGTTGACGTAGTAGAACTTCCTGCCGCTGGCCTTGTCCTTCATCAGCGCCCAGGTCGCGGAACGGAAGCAGGCCGCGTCCCAACCTTTCGAAGGCTTCTCCGGTGTCTCGGAGAGCCAGAAAGTCCCCCATTTGATCAGCTTGATGGTCTTCTTGTTGTAGAAGATGGCCATAATCTCGCCCTCCTTCCGACCGTCCTCACGGCCTACGCCGATTCCTTTGTAGCCAGGGCAGTACTCCTCAAGGTACTTGAACTGGAAATCAAGAGCTTCCTGAAGACCGAATATGTCCGGCTTCTGATCCATGATCATCATCGCCGAGGCCGGGTAGCGGTATTGCCAGGAATTGGTGCCGTCGTTGGCCTTGCCGACCCGTATGTTGTAGGAGATCACATTGATGTCAGCCGGCTTGCCGCTCTTCGCCGCAGCGTTGAAAGGCAGCGCCAGCAATGCTGTCATAAGGACAAGAAACACTCTTTTCATAACAATATATGTTTAATTATTAATTCGTAGTCATCATGTAGACTACAAATTTAATAATTTGTGCCAATATAGCCTTGTATTATTTCAGATATCGCTAGCGGATCCAGGCATCCGGAGGCACGCATCCGGAAGGAAGAGGGTGATAGGGTTGAGAGGGTTGGTAGGCTTGATAGGTGTCACTTTTGCAGGTGGACAGTCCTTTTTCCGGCCTTTGTCACAAGAGTGCCCACAACGCCGTTCCCCAGCCCTTGTCCCAAGACAGAATTGCGCCCGAAGCCCTCACCGGAAGGCTTCTGGCAGCGTATTCTGTGTATTTTTTTACGTCCGATTGGAGCAGCACGGGGTGGATGCAAAAGGTCAGATTAGATTATTTTTTGTCCAAAATGGTTGTTATTTTGATATTTTCCGTTATCTTTACGAGCGATAACTACGCATGATTATGAACCGGTCGGAAAGGAACCTGACGGCTGAAAGGAATATGTGAAAAAGCAGCACTATAAAAATGCAAAAATGTAGCAATATAGCAATGTGGTAATGTGGCAATATAGCAATCTAACAACCGGCGCGGCGGGCAAGGCGTGACATCAATCCATAAACATAAACATATTGAACATATGATGCAAACCATCACCTATCTAATTCAAAAACAGTATGAACAAAAGGGCTCATGTGCAAAACCCTGTGTTTGAGAAGTTGAAAAAACTATCGTACCTTAGC
>ENA-OOWC01000428-OOWC01000428.1-human-gut-metagenome-genome-assembly--contig:-NODE-428-length-9937-cov-1.487857_pt1 | contig 9937 bp, 10 predicted proteins | sample MGYA00241403_ERZ501313 | MGnify/ENA primary metagenome ERZ501313 (study PRJEB25962, sample SAMEA2042360) | human gut metagenome | biome: human gut; feature: human-associated habitat; material: faeces... | reverse complement strand
CATATTCTCTCGTTCTTTTAATTTTCTGGTTGCAAAATTAGGCTCCTTTATTATTTGGTACAATTGAAAAACAAAAAGAATACACCGTAAAAGAAGGTGATTCCATTGATAAGATTCTTGAAGATAATACATTAAATATTGAAGAATTTTTAATTGCAAACCCAAACATTCCTAATGCTAATGCTTTACTTACTCCTGGGCAAACCGTATCAGTTGGACTTATCTCGCCAATTGTAACAATCGTAAATGAAAACGTTGTAGTTGAAGACATTCCAAGCAACTACGAAACCGAATATCAAAATGATGACACAATGTATAGAGGACAAACAAAAGTAATTCAAAAAGGTTCAAATGGACTTAATCGTGTTACCGAAGAAATTCAGTACAAAAACGGTGCAATTGAAAAACTAGTTATCACCAAAAAAAGCGAAATAACTCCAACCGTAAATGCAATTGTTGCTAAAGGAACTAAAGTATACACTGGCGGTGGTAGCACAACATACATTAACACTGGTAGTGATACATGGTACTGGCCAACAACTAGCCCATACATAATTACAAGTTATGTTGAACCAAGATGGGGTTCATATCATAAAGGAATAGACATCTCTGGTTCAGGATATGGTTCACCAATTAGATCATCAACTGACGGAGTAGTAATTGAAACCCATAATACCTGTCCAAACTTTGGTAGTGGATACCGAGACATGTGTGGTGGATCATATGGAAATTACGTATTTGTCTCATATAATAATGACGAATTAATTGTAAAATATGCCCATATGACTAAAGACGTTCAAGTAAAAGTAGGTGACACCGTAAGCCGTGGTCAAATCATTGGCTACATGGGATCAAGTGGTTCGTCAACTGGAACGCACTTACACTTCGAACTTAGAAAAGGCAGTACATATGGTCAAATCGTTAATCCATGTAGAAGTGTATTCAAATGTTAGTTAGTGTCTTAGCAAGTAGTTCAAAAGGTAATTCTGTATATGTTAAAACACAAAACCATGAACTTCTAATAGACGCTGGAACTAATGTAAAATATCTAAACGAAAAATTAAGAGAAAACGGCACTGACCTATCTAATATAGATTACATTTTAATAACTCACACCCATTCAGACCACGTTAGTGCCCTTAATAACATCGTAAAAAAATATCATCCAACAATCATAATGTCAGCTCTTATGTTCAAAGATCTCCCTTTTTTAGAAGACTACGAGCATATCCTAATATTATTTGATGATATTGAAATAGACACATTAAAAATTGAAAATATTAAAACTAGCCATGACACAACAGACAGTCGTGGCTATATCATTAGTGAAAACGGCGCATCTATAGTAAACATAACAGATACCGGATATATCAATCAAAAGAACTTTAAAAAAATTTCAAATAAAAACGTGTACATAATGGAAAGTAATCACGATATTGAAATGTTAATGCATGGTAAATATCCAGCATGGTTAAAACAAAGAATGTTAAGTGATACGGGCCACTTATCAAATGAAGCATCTTCTTACTACTTAAGCAAAATAATTGGTAGTAGTACTAAAATGATAATCCTAGCCCACCTTAGCGAAGAAAATAACACACCAGAACTTGCACTTAAACAAATCGAAAATACATTTAAAGAAAACAATATCGAGTTTACCAACATTATCACAGCAAAACCAAAAGAAAAAACGGAGTTAATCGAAGTATGATAAAACTAATTGTCGTAGGTAAATTAAAAGAACAATACCTAGTTAACATGGTAGAAGATTACAAAAAAAGAATTAACAAATATCATAAATTAGAGATAGTTGAAATAAATGATGATGGAATAGAAAAAGAAGGAAGTAAAATACTTGAAAAATTATCTAAGAAATCATTCAAAGTTGCTTTAACTATAAAAGGACAAAAACTAAGTTCACCAGAATTTGCTAAATTTATAAATGATCACTTAATGGAAAATGCTAATATTGATTTTATTATTGGTGGCTCAAATGGAATTAGTAAAGAAGTACTTGATAATATAGATTATGAACTATCATTTAGTGACCTTACTTTTCCACACGGTCTATTTAGAGCAATTCTACTAGAACAAATTTACAGGGGATTTAAAATAATTAACAATGAAACATATCACAAATAAGGAGTAAAAATGGATAATTTAATATATGTAGTAGGCACAGCCTTCATTAGTAACGGAAAAGTATTAGTTAGTATGAGTCAAAGAAGCTCAAAAAAAGGCAAATACACTCTTGTAGGTGGTGGCGTTGAAAAAGGTGAAACATTTAAAGAAGCAGCTAGAAGAGAATGTTTAGAAGAAATAGCAAATGGCTTTAACATTGAAGAAAGAGAACTAGAAGAAATTATTTGTTTTAGAGAACCAGCCCTATCTGACCCAAATCTTACAATTGAAATGCATATGATGCTAGCCCATAAAAAAATCGATGTAGAACTATTACCTAATGATGAAATAATCGAATATAAATGGCATGGAATTAATGATGATGAAGAAGAACTTGCAACAGCAATTAAAGATCACTTTATTCCATGGGCTATTGAAAATAAAATAATGTATTAGGTGAATCATGATTGGCAACGATTGGGATAACGAATTAAAAATAATCTGGGATAGTCCTGGTTTTCACAAATTCTGGGATATCATAATGCAAGAATATACTACTAAAGATATCTTTCCTGCAAAAGAAAATATCTTTAATGCACTTAAATTAACGCCATACAGTAACGTCAAAGTAGTCATAGTAGGACAAGACCCATATCACGGAGTAGGTGAAGCACATGGATTATCTTTTTCAGTTCAAAAAGGCGTAAAACTTCCTCCATCACTAAAAAATATCTACAAAGAAATATATGATGATTTAGGCATTATTGAACCAAACTGCGGAGACTTAACAAAATGGGCTAAAGAAGGGGTACTTCTATTGAACTCATCACTAACTGTAATCAAAGACTGTCCAAACTCTCATCAAAATATTGGCTGGAGTAATTTAACAGATTATATAATCAAAAAAATAAATCAAAAAGAAGAACCAGTAGTTTTTATTCTTTGGGGAAACTTTGCTAAAAGTAAAAAAGTGTTTATTACAAATCCTAAACACTTAGTACTAACATCTCCTCATCCATCACCATTTAGTGCTAGATACGGTTTCTTTGGAAGCCATCCATTTTCTAAAACAAATGAATTTCTAGAAAAAAATGGTGAAGAAAAAATAAACTGGGACCTAAATTAAAAACCACATCTGTGGCTTTTTTTATAACTTAAAATCTTTAATTTCTTCATCAAACATATCTTTACCATCAAAATAAGCTTTAACTTTAATATGATGAAAACTTGCGATCACATTTGATGGAAACTTCTTAATTGCTGTATTAAGTAAAGTAGTATACTTATTATAAAATGACTTAGCAGCTTCTAGCTTCTCATCAATCTCATATACATCTTCAAAATAATTACTAAAATCTTCATTGCTATCCAATTTATCATAATCTAACTTTATCTGATTAATTAAACTATAAATCTCAGTTAATTTTCTATCTAAATCAAAACTAGAAATATTCACATTTTTAATTTTCTCAAAAACTTCAAATGTCTGTTCTGGCAAATCTGTTTCTTTTAAAATAATACTTTTCATATTATCTAAATTATCATACTTTTTTCTAAGTAAATCATCAATAATACTTTCAGCCTCATTAATCTTAATATTAAAAGCTTGAATATTATTATATAAAATAATATAAGTAACGACAATAATGCCAGTAAAAATCACTATAGTTAACAAAATAGTTTCCACACTAAAACCTACCTTCTAATAAAATTATAACACGTCATTATGAAAAATAAAATATTTTTGCTATAATAATAAAGGTGATTTAAATGCAAATAAAAATAGTAAAAGTAGGATACTTAGAAACAAATTGTTATATATTAGAAAATGATAAAGAAACTCTTATAATAGACCCAGGAGATGAAGTAGAAAAAATTATACCTAACATAACTAAAAAAGTAGTTGGTATTCTAATAACACATCATCACTTTGATCACGTTGGTGCAGTTGGTGTTCTACAAGCAAAATATAACTGCAAAGTTTACGACTACCAAAACTTAAAAGAAGGACAAAATAAAATTGGTTCCTTTACATTTGAAATGATAAGAACACCAGGTCATAAAGACGACTTAATATCATTCTTATTTAACAAAGATTTATTCTGTGGGGACTTCATCTTTAAAGGAACAATTGGAAGATACGACCTAGATGGAAGTAATTTCAAAGACATGCAAAACAGTATCCACAAAATTCTAAAATACGATAAAGATATAACTATCTACCCAGGCCATGGAAATAGCACGACCCTAAAAGAAGAAGAAAAGCAATTAAAAAACTATGTTTAATATTTATCAACATAGTTTTTATTGTAGTTAATCGCTTCATCAAACTCTACATAATTTAAATAAATAAGTAAGATAAGTTCCCATTTACCAGTAGAAGGATCACTCATAACTAAATGATCTTTGCCAGCTTCCTCAATTACTCCCTCAAACACTTTATCACGCCACGCGTTTGCATCTGTAAAAGAAAAATATGCTTTAGCTTTCTTACCCTTATTTTGTCTTAAAATATTTTCAATATAACTTTGCTCGTTATCCACATTACCAATCGGTGCAGTCGCTAAATTCAGCGGCTCTTGATAACCAGTATTCTTATAAAATTGTCCGTTCATAATTCACCTCTAATTAAAACTATGTAAAATAATTTGAAAATATTAATAAATTTCTATATAATCGTATAAAGGAAGAAGGACTAACATGAAAATTGACAATTTATCTCTTAGTTTCGGAACTGCCGAAGTCTATAAAAATTTAACGGTTGAATTTAATCAGAATGATAAAGTTGGCATAATCGGTGTTAATGGTGCTGGCAAAACAACCTTGTTTAAATTAATCTTAGGTGAGCTTACACCAGATGCTGGTACCATAACAGTATCGTCAAAAATTGGTTACCTTCCACAAGTTATTGAAGATAACTTCGATAAAGAAATGTCAGTTTTTGATTACCTTCTGTCAGCTAGACCAATTAAAGAACTAGAAAACAAACTAACCAATCTTTATGAACAAATAGCAACCGAAAAAAACGAACATAACCTAAAAAAATACATGAAAGATATCACTAAAGTCGAAGATGAATTAACATATTATGAACAATACAATGCTGAAAGTGAACTTCTAAAAATAATTGCTGGCATGAATATAGACGATGCTTTATTAGATTTAAAACTTAAAAACTTATCCGGCGGCCAAAAATCAAAAATTGCATTTGCAAGACTTCTATACTCTAAGCCAGAAACCCTTTTATTAGACGAGCCAACTAACCACTTAGATTTAGACACTAAAGACTATATTATCGAATATCTTAAAAATTATAAAGGACTAATTTTAGTAATTTCTCACGACACATCCTTCTTAGATGAAATCACTAATAAAACATTATATATTGATAAAAATAAAAAAACAGGCACTTTATATAATGGTTCATATTCAAAATACGAAAAAATCAAAAAAGAAAGAGAACTAGCAACATCAAGGCTTCACGATAAACAACAAAAGGAAGAAGAAAAACTAAAAGAAATAATAGCTCGTTATATAAGAGGTAACGAAAAGAAAGCCAACATTGCTAAAGATAGGCAGAAAAAACTAGAAAAGCTATTAAGTGAAAAAGTAGAAGTCGAAAAGAAAAACAAATATACAAAATTTAAAATTAATATAAAATATCCAAGCTACTCAATCCCCATCAGCTGTAACAACCTAACATTCGGGTACACAGAAGAAAACTTACTTTACCAAAATTTAACCTTTGATCTTATTAGAGGCGAAAAATTTCTAATAGTTGGAGAAAACGGTATTGGAAAAACGACTCTCTCAAAACTAATCATGAATATTTTAACACCTCTTGAAGGTTCTATTAACATATCAGAAAAAACCCTTATTGGTTATTATGCTCAAGAACACGACTTATTAAATAAAGAAAAGACCATTAAAGAAAACTTTAGTGATAGTGGTCTAACAGATTATGAACTAAGAAGATTCCTTGGTAGCTTTCTATTCACAAATGACGACATCTTCAAAAAAATAAATATCTTATCTCCCGGAGAGCGTTCTAGAGTAGCCCTTGCTAAAATAGCTTTATCTGGAGCAAACACACTATTACTAGATGAACCAACTAACCATTTAGACCCAATGACCCAATTAATTATTGCTGACACCTTCAAAGATTACGAAGGAACTATGCTAGTCGTATCACATAATCTAGAATTTGTTGATAATCTAGGAATTGAAAGAATGCTTCTTTTACCTAGTGGCCGAATCATGTATTATGACAAAAACGTTGTCCTTCATTACGAACTTTTAAATGAAGAAGTTGACAAAAACTAAAACTTCTGGTATTATCTAGGCATAAATCGATGAAAAGGACGAGTAATATTAACACTTACTTATAGAGAATTAACGGTTGGTGGAAGTTAATAGTAAACTAATATGAATAAAACCTTGGAGAGAATATCCGGCAGACTGCCGTTATCAGTTAAGAGAATCAGTTAATGATTAAAGAAGGGTGGTACCACGAACAAAATCGTCCCTTTAATCATTAACTTTTTTTATTAGAAAGAAGGAATATTATGAGAGAACTTACTGATCAAGAAATTATTAGAAGAGAAAAAGCAGAAAAAATTAGAAGTCTAGGTATGGACCCATTCGGTCATGTATTTAACCGTACTGCTTTTGCTAAGGATATCAAAAAAAAATATAAAGACGTTGACCATGACGAGTTTGAAAACATAACTGACGAATACACTATAGCTGGAAGAATAATGTTCATAAGAAAAATGGGTAAAGCATCATTCTTCACCATTCAAGACAAAACGGACAAAATTCAAATTTATATTTCAATCAACGACATTGGTGAAGACGCTTACACTTTATTTAAGAGTGCTGACATTGGTGATATTGTTGGCGTTAAAGGTAGAGTAATGAAAACAATGACTGGTGAAATTACTATCAAATGTTTAGAATACACTCACTTAGTTAAAGCCTTAAGACCACTACCAGAAAAGTTCCATGGATTAACAGACATCGAAGAAAGATATCGTAGAAGATATGTAGACTTAATTATGAACGAAGAATCTAAAAGAGTAGCGTTCCTAAGACCTAAAATTATTAGATGTATTCAAAACTTCATGGATAATCGTGGATTCACTGAAGTCGAAACACCAATTCTAAACACATTATTAACGGGAGCATCAGCTAGACCATTCATCACACATCATAACACTCAAGATCTAGACATGTACTTAAGAATTGCACTAGAACTACCTCTAAAAAGACTATTAGTTGGTGGTATGGAAGCTGTATATGAAATTGGTAGAACATTTAGAAACGAAGGCATGGACCCAATGCATAACCCAGAGTTTACCCTAATGGAAGCATACCTAGCATACTCTAATTTAGATGGTATGATGGAAATGACTGAAAGCATGTTTAAAACGATTGCTAAAGACATCTTCCATAAAGACACATTCATGTGGAATGGAAATGAAATAAATATTGCCGGTGAGTGGAAAAAAGTTAGTATGACTGATGCCATCAAAGAAAAAACAGGTATTGACTTTAGAACAGTTTCTGTAGAAGAAGCCTTAAAACTTGCGGAAGAACACAAAATAGAAGTAGCTGAACATGAAAAAACACTAGGTCACATTATTAATCTATTCTTTGAAAAATATGTGGAAGAAACATTAATTCAACCAACATTCCTATATGGTCATCCAGTTGAGATTTCTCCTCTAACAAAGAAAAACCCAGAAGACCCAAGATTTGTTGACCGCTTTGAATTATTCATTGGTGGAAAAGAATTTGCTAACGCTTACACAGAACTTAATGACCCTGTTGATCAATTAGAACGTTTTGAAGACCAATTAAAAGAAAGAGAACTTGGAAACGAAGAAGCAAATGACATTGATATGGACTTTGTAGAAGCCCTTGAATACGGCATGCCACCAGCAGGTGGAATCGGTTACGGAATCGATAGACTAGTTATGTTCTTTACTGAAAGTGCATCAATTAGAGACGTTATCCTATTTCCAACTATGAAACCACAAGGAACTAAACAAGTAATAAATAAACCAAGTACAACAACTACTCAAAAAATTGATTTTAGTAAAGTTGAAATTGAGCCTTTATTTGAAGACTACGTTGACTTTGAAACATTTAGTAAATCAGACTTTAGAGCAGTTAAAGTAAAAGAATGCGAAGCTGTACCTAAATCAAGCAAACTTCTAAAATTTGTTTTAAATGATGGTACAGGTGAAGATAGAGTTATCTTAAGTGGCATTCATGCTTACTATGAGCCTGAAGAACTTGTAGGTAAAACTCTAATTGCAATTACAAACCTACCAGCAAGAAAAATGATGGGAATTGACTCATGTGGAATGCTAATTTCAGCAGTTCACAGTGAAGAAGGAGAAGAACGCTTACACCTTCTAATGGTTGATGATGCTATCCCTGCAGGAGCAAAACTATATTAATAGGCCACTAGAGCCTATTTTTTATGCAAAAAATTGTCAAAAACCTATTTAAATAAGGAATATCCGTGTTATAATGTTAAGTAGAGGAGGTTAGAAATGAAAAAGTTTTGGGAAAAGCATGACTTAATCAAAGTTTCAGGTTTAATGGTATTACTATCTGTTATCCTAACTTGGATCATCCCACAAGGATACTTCTATAGTGGTTCAATTCAAGTTGGCGAAATAACTCGTGTAGGAATATTTGATTTCTTCAACTACGGATTACTTGGAATGTATTACTTTACTGTATTAGTAACATTCTTATTCGTACTTGGAGCATTCTATCAAGTACTTGCTAAATGTAGCGGATATCAAAAACTAACTGATAGTCTTGCAAAAACATTTAGTGGAAAGGAATATCTTTTTGTACTACTAGTATTATTCATTATTTCTGCAATAACTGCTGTAACTAATGAATACTTCGTAATGTTAAGTGTAGCACCATTCTTTATCACAATTCTAAGAAAAATGGGATTAGATAAAATGACTGGCTTCATTACTACATTTGGTGGTATCCTAGTAGGTATCTTAGGTTCAGTATACAACTCTAAAGTTGCTGGAATGAACGTAAGCACCCTAAGTTCATCTTACACAGATTACCTATGGGTTAAACTAGTTATCTATGGTGTATCATTTGTACTATTTAGTTTATTTGCAATTTTACATATTCGTAAAATTAAGAAAGCTAACAAAAAAGATATTGCCGTAATTGAAGAAGTATACGAAACAAAAAATACTACTGAAAAGAAATCTGCATGGCCAGTAGCAACTATTCTAATTTTAACTGCTATTGTTGGAATTTTAGCATATCTTCCATGGGAAGCATGGGGCGTAACTATATTTAGTACAGCAACAACTAAAATTTTAGAATGCAAAGTATTTGATGCTACAATCTTCCGTTACATTCTAGGTAACGTTCAAGCATTTGGCAAATGGGATATCTTCGGAATGCAAATACTAATGCTAATTGCCGCATTACTAATTAAATGGATTTACAAAATGAGTTTTGATGACTTCGCTGAAAGTTTTGGTGAAGGATTTAAAAAATCTGGTAAACTAGTATTAGTTATGTTAATGGCATATTTAGTATTAGAAATTGCAGTAATGTTCCCAGTAGTTCCTACAATCGTAGATTGGTTCATGAAACTTGCAAGTAAGTTTAATGCAATCCTAGGTACTATCGCTGGCTTATTCACATCATTATTCTCTGTAGAATATCAATACACATTAAGCCTTGTTGGTAGTTATCTAACAACTGCATACTCTGACTTTGCAAAACAAATTCCTATAATGTTACAATCAACTTACGG
>ENA-OOWC01000417-OOWC01000417.1-human-gut-metagenome-genome-assembly--contig:-NODE-417-length-10143-cov-1.793517_pt1 | contig 10143 bp, 6 predicted proteins | sample MGYA00241403_ERZ501313 | MGnify/ENA primary metagenome ERZ501313 (study PRJEB25962, sample SAMEA2042360) | human gut metagenome | biome: human gut; feature: human-associated habitat; material: faeces... | reverse complement strand
CCCGCATTCCTGCCGGTGCCACATGTGGCCGGTATCCCGGGCATCTGGTTAGCCCTGCCTGTCTCAGAAGCATTGACCTTCCTGCTGATAGCCCTGAGCCGATATTGGAGAAAATACAGAAGAAGATGACTAAACTAATATATCATGACAACCATTCACTATGAGAAAGAGATCAATGTAAAAGCATCTTATGATGTCATTGTTGCAGGTTCTGGTCCGGCCGGTATCTGCGCGGCGGTTGCGGCTGCACGTAACGGCTCCCATGTCGCCTTGGTGGAACGCTATGGTGTGGTAGGAGGCAATCTGACAGCAGGATATGTAGGCCCTGTGCTCGGAATGGTGGGAAAAGGGACAATGAGGGATGAGCTGGTAAATCTGCTCGGAATTCCTGAAAACGACATGATCGGCAAGACCGGCAAGGCTCACGATTTCGAACGCGCAAAACTTGTTCTTGCAGAATTCGTGGACCGTGAAAATATCGATGTCTATCTTCAGAGCGCAGTCTATGATGTAATCAAGGAGGGCAATGCTGTAAGAGGCCTTATACTTGCGACTAACGAAGGGCAGTTTGCCTTGACAGCAAGTGTAGTAATAGATGCGACCGGAGATGCCGTGGTTTCATATCTGGCCGGCGCTGATGTCGAAAAAGGTCGAGAAGATGGACTTATGCAGCCTGTGACATTGGAATTTACCGTTGACGGTGTCGATGAGGACAAAGGTGTCATCTGCATAGGCGATGTCGATGACGTGAAACTTGGCAACGAGCGCTTCCTGGACTATTGCAAGAGGTGTGCTGAAGAAGGAAAACTGCCCGGGAATCTTGCTGCTGTACGCCTTCATCCTACTGTCTATAAAGGAGAAAGACAGGTAAACACGACCCAGGTCAATGGTGTGGACATTACTGATGTCAAGACCATATTCAAGGCCGATTTGGAACTTCGCAGGCAAATGGAACTGCTTATGGACTTCTTCCATCATAATCTTCCGGGTTATGAGAATTGTCAATGCAAATCAAGCGGCACTACTACCGGAGTACGTGAAACACGCCGCGTAATGGGCGACTATATCATTACTGCAGAGGAACTTGCGGAGGGGAAATGCTTTGAGGATGTAATCGTGCATAACGCAGAATTCATCGTAGATATCCATAATCCTGCAGGTGCGGGCCAGGCAGAAGCCAAGATACAATATGTAAAACCTTATGACTTGCCATACCGCTGTTTCATCCCAAGAAAAGTCGAGAATCTCTATGTGGCCGGCAGATGTATCTCTGGAACGCATCGTGCACACGCATCTTACCGGGTGATGTCTATCTGTATGGCCATGGGTGAAGCAGTCGGCGTGGCAGCATCGCTCTGTGCGGCAAGCGGTTGCACGCCACGTGAGCTCGACGTGAAACTTCTACAGGACACATTGTCCGCCAAAGGCATTGATCTGTATGACTAATATCACTAACAATATGAAACGGAAATTTTTGACAGTTGCGCTGACGGCTGCGGCCTTCAGTGTTTGCGCGCAGGCGCAGGAAAGCAAGGCAGGGTAGTGGAAGCCCGTAAAGTCGCATTGATCACCGCCGCAGGGGCCGGAATCCTGCTGTCGTCCGCACTCGCATTCGGCGTAAAATACGTCGAGGCGCTGTTCCTCAGCACCGACACCGCAGGCTACAGAATCGCATCAGCCGGCACCCCGGGAATCTGGCTCGCCCTCCCCGTATCAGAAGCACTGACCTTCATTTTAATCGCCGTCAGCTACTTCCTCTCCCGAAAAATGCGATAATCTGCTATTATTCATTATATTTGTCTTCAAAGCAAGACAATAACCGATGAATAACAATATAGCATTTGTCGATCTGGAAATTGACGGTAAAGGCAAAATTGTGGATGCCGGAGCCGTAATGGCCGGACAAAAACTCCATACATCGCGCATTGCGGAATTCGTGAAATTCATCAGCGATGCGGACTTTCTGTGCGGCCATAACATCATCGAACACGATTATCAATACCTGAAACCCTTTCTGGACAAGGATTTCAAGCTGATCGACACGCTATATCTGTCGCCGCTGCTGTTTCCCAGAAAGCCGTATCACAAACTTCTGAAGGACGACAAACTCCTTCCGACGAGCTCAACAATCCTCTCAATGATGCCGTAAAAGCCAAGGAACTGTTTGAGGATGAGGTCAATGCGTTCAAGAACATTGCCCGGCCACTGCAACAAATCTACTATGAGCTCACGCGCGCCGACGCTCATTTCACCGGCTTCTTCGAAGCGCTCGGGTACGCGCCTGAACGGCGTCCGTTTTTCCTTCGGAAATCCGTTTCGGACAATGTGAAAGAGGTCCTGACCGACCTGATTTGTGACAATGCGGATGTTTCCGGAGCGATTCGGGCCAATGCTGTCGCATCCGCTTATGCAGTCGCGCTGATTTCCACTGACGACAGAAATTCAATAACTGCTCCGTGGGTGCTGAAAAATTATCCTGTTACAGAGCGCATTACAAGACAGTTGCGGGAATGCAATTGCGGCAGATGTCATTATTGCACAAGTAAAAGAAACCCTGAAAAAGCATTGAAACGCTGGTTCGGGTATGACCATTTCCGGAAATTCGGTGGCGAGCCCTTACAGGAAAATGCCGTAAATGCTGCATTGGAAGGGCAATCCATTTTGGCAATCTTTCCCACGGGAGGCGGAAAATCATTGACATTCCAGATTCCTGCGCTGATGGCGGGGGAGTCGGTGCGCGGTCTGACGGTCGTCATTTCGCCGCTGCAGTCACTCATGAAAGACCAGGTGGAGAATCTGGAAAAGAAAGGCATTGCCGATGCCGTCTATATCAATGGCCTGCTGTCTCCGATAGAACGGAAAAATACGCTTGACAGAATAGTTGCAGGTGAAGCATCACTTTTGTATATCGCCCCTGAGTCATTGAGGTCCAAGACGATAGAGAAAGTCCTGCTGGGAAGGACGATTGTCCGCATAGTCATCGACGAAGCGCATTGTTTTTCAGCTTGGGGACAGGATTTCCGCATAGAATACATGCATATCGCTGATTTCATACGCCAGCTGCAGAAGAAAAAAGGACAGTCTTCGCCGATTCCGGTATCTTGCTTCACGGCTACTGCCAAGCCCAAGGTAGTCAGCGACATAACGGATTATTTCCGGGACAGGCTGAATCTGGAACTGAAACTTTATACGACGGATGCAGCCAGGACCAATCTTCATTATTCGGTGCTGTATCGCAGCAACAACGAGAAATATCCGACATTGCGAAGCCTTCTGTATGATAGCCGTGGCCCGGCAATCGTCTATGTCACAAGGACTAAGAAAGCGGAAGAAATCGCCAAGCGTCTGACGCAGGACGGTTTGGAAGCCAAAGCATTCCACGGCCAGATGGAGATTGAGGAAAAAGTCCAGTCACAGGATGATTTTATGAACAACCGGGTGCGCATTATCGTAGCCACGTCTGCTTTTGGAATGGGCGTGGACAAGAGCGATGTCAGCCTCGTGGTCCACTATGAAATATCGGATTCCCTGGAAAACTATATACAGGAAGCAGGCAGGGCGGGGCGAGATGTAAATTCCAATGCTGACTGCTACGTCCTTTACAATGACGACGACCTGAACCGCCACTTTACATTGCTCAACCAAACAAAACTGACACTCAGCGAGATAAATCAGGTGTGGCGTGCAATAAAAAACCTGACGTCCAGGTACAGCACAATCAATATTTCCGCGCTTGAAATCGCCCGGAAAGCAGGTTGGGATGAAATCCGTGACGTCGAAACCAAGGTAAAAAGCGCGATAGCCGCCCTGGAAAATGCCGGGTTCATCCGCCGCGGGATGGACAGCCCGAGAATCTACGCTACCAGCATCGTACCGCGGACAATGGATGAGGCGGCCGGATTAATCGACGGCTGCAATGATTTTACGGAGGAAGACAAGGTCAATGCAAGACGCATCATCAAGTCATTGATATCGGAACGGAGCCGGTCGAAGGCTGGTACTGCAGAAGCCGAGTCGCGCATCGACTACCTCTCCGATATGCTCGGCATAGAAATCAGAAAGGTCATAAACGTTGTCGAGAAAATGCGGATGAGCGGCATTCTCGCGAAGGACAATGATATGTATGCGTATCTCCGGACAAGCCAGGTCAGGAAACTGGATTTTTACGGGAAACTGGAGAAATGCATCATTGACGCATTGTCTGACAATGAATATAAATTCAGCATCAAGGAACTGAACGAGAAGGCATTGGCTGAAGGTATATCAAGTTCTACTGTAAAAGATATCCGCACGATATTGTATTTCTGGATTATCCGGAACTACATAGAAAAGACGTCTTTATCAGAAGAATATATAGAAATCCGCATCAGGATGCCGCGCGAAAGGCTGGCTCTGAAAGCAGATAGGAGACTGGATGTTACTCGATATATCTTGTACAGGTTCAAGTCCCAATCTCATGAAGAAGGTCATGACATCAGTGTGAATTTCTCATTGGCCGAACTAGTCGAAGGATATAATTCCAGCTACCTTTTCCAGACCGGACAGGCTGGCCTTGAGGATATTGAAGAAGCCTTGCTGTTTCTGGCGAAGACTGGTATAGTAAGCATCGAAGGCGGATTCATGGTGCTGTACAACAAGATTGAACTTGAGCGCCTGAATTTCGACAACAGAAGCCGCTATAAGAAAGAGGATTACAAGAATCTTGACGACTTCTACCGGCAGCGCATCCAGCAGATTCACATTGTCGGCAAATATGCGAATATGATGGTCGCCGACGAGAAAAAGGCGTTGGAATATGTCCACGACTACTTCACTATGGAATTCAAGGCGTTCATCAAACGCTATTTCGACAGCAAGGAAGCCGAGGAAATCAACCGCAACGTAAGCAAAAAGAAGTACGATGAGATTTTCGGCAGTCTTACCGGAGTGCAGAGCATCATCATCAATGACAAGAATTCCCGTTTCATAGTCGTACCGGCAGGTCCGGGAAGCGGAAAAACCTATGTGCTGGTCCGCAAATTAGCCTCCCTCATATTGATGGAAGACATAAAATCCGAGCAGCTGCTGATGCTGACTTTTTCACGCGCAGCCGCCACGGAATTTCACTCGCGTCTCGCCCAGCTGATCGGCGGAGCTGCCAAATACGTGGAAATCAAGACATTCCATTCATATTGCTTCGACCTGCTCGGAAAAATAGGCACTGTCGAGGATTCGGACCATGTAGTAAGTGATGCCGTAACCGCGATAAAGGAAGGGAAGGTGGAACGCAGCCAGATCACCAAATCCATACTCGTCATCGATGAAGCGCAGGACATGAGTGCAGACGAGTTCGCCCTCGTGGAAATGCTTATAAATCTAAACGAAGACATGCGCGTAATCGCTGTAGGCGACGACGACCAGAATATCTACGAGTTCCGCGGCTCCGACTCAGGATACATGCGGCGGCTGATTTCAATGGGCGCGACCGTCTACAACATGACGGAAAATTTCCGCAGTTCAGACGATGTCATAGCTGCCGCCAATGCTTTCGTGACCAGCATCCCGTACCGGCTGAAAGCCGTCCCTATAAAGGGCGTCCAGGACTCCCGCGGCAATGTCAATGTCCGTTTCCATCGTGCCTCCAATTACGAGCAAGCCATTGTCAATGAAATTGTTGCGGATGATTACGGCGGCCGCACCTGCGTATTGGCATTGACCAATGATGATGCACTGATTCTTTCCGCATTGCTGAACCGTAATGGCCGCCAGGCACGTCTTATACAGTCAAAGGAAGGATTCAGCCTGACAGATCTGGCCGAACTGCATTTCTTCCTTTCCTTTGTGCGGAAACCGGGATGCATCGACATTGACAAAACTGAATGGGAAAAAGCGAAGGCTGAGCTTTGCGAGCAATATTCTGACAGTCAATATCTTGCGGTAGCATTGAACTGCATTGCCGGCTTCGAATCTGAAGGAAATCATCTTTATTTGTCGGATTTCGAGAGTTATCTCAGCGAGTCGCAGCTGGAGACTTTCATTCCCGGCGGCGATTCGGAAATCATCGTTTCGACCATCCACAAGGCCAAAGGTCGTGAGTTTGACAATGTTTATGTCTCTCTCAAAGGACTTCGAGTGATTACTGACAAGGAGCGGCGGGCCGTCTATGTAGCCATGACCCGAGCCAAGAAAAACCTCTCCGTACACTACGACAATCCTGCATTGTTCGACCGCAATGTGCTGTCTGCCGTCAATTATGCAATGGACGAAACCGACTATGGCCAGCCGGAGGAAATCCTTATCCAAATGGGCCATAAAGACGTGGTTCTCAATGCTTTCATAAACAAGCGCATTGATTTTGCCGCCATTCATTCCGGATGGGCCCTCAATGTCGGCGAAGACGGACTTTACAAGGGCTGCGTGCGTGTCGTGAAATTTTCCGAGGCCTTCACCAAAAAACTCCATGCTTTGGATTCCAAAGGCTACATCCCGACCTCCGCCAAAGTCCGCGTCCAGGTTTTCTGGCACCACGAAGATAAAGAGGTTACCCCGCCGAAATGGCATCAGGACTTGATACTACTTCCAGATATATGGCTTACAATAAACTCTAATTGATTATATTTGCACTTACGAAACGAAATACAAACCATATAAAAATGAAAACAAGATTATTGACATTTGCATTGATGATGTCTGCGGTCGGAATTTATGCGCAGACACCTGAGTACCTTCCAACTTGGCAGGAAGGTTATCTGGACATTCACACCATCGCTACAGGTAGAGGAGACGCGGCATTGATAGTAATGCCTGACGGTACGACCATGATGATTGATGCCGGGGACAATGCTAAAGCGAAAGATACCCAACATCCGGATGCGTCCAAAATGCCGGGCGAGTGGCAGGCCATCTATATCAAGCATTTCCTGTCACAGCTGCCGGATAAGGAAAACCTTGACTATGCCATGGTTACGCATCTGCATAACGACCATATCGGAACTGCCAAGGACATGATTCCGGGGGAGCACGGTTTCGGTCTGTCCGGAATCACCCAGGTGGGAAGCCTGATCCATTTCAATACTTTCGTGGACAGAGGCTATCCTGACTACGATTTTCCGTCAAGGCAGAAAGTGCTTAATGCGGACAAGGGCTTCATGGAGGACTATATGAAGTTCGTGAACTATACCGCCAGCCAGGGCACAGAAGCGCAGAAATTCCAAGTTGGGAGCAAGAAGCAGTTCACCCTTGTCCACAATCCGAAGAAATACGCAGGACAGTTCGAAATCAGGAACTTGGCGGCTAACGGAGAAGTATGGACCGGAAAGGGCAAGAAGTCTGTGAAAATGTACAGCGGAGATCCGCTTCTTTTCGATGAGAACATGAACTCTTGCGCCATCAGACTCAGATACGGCAAATTTTCGTATTACAACGGAGGTGACCTCTCTGGCGGAAACTGGCCCATCTACAAGTCCCAGGAAAGGGATTTTGAGACACCTGTCGCCAAAGTCTGCGGAAAGGTAACTGTGATGAAGGCTAATCACCATGGCTATTTCGATACCTGCAACGCATTCTTCCTCCAGACGCTTTCTCCTCAGGTAATCATAATCGACGCGAGGAGTGAAAACCATCCTGTCGCATCTACAATGACCAGAATATGTGACCCTCAGGTCTGGAGAGGGGAGCGCGACTACTATATCACTGTGGATCAGGCGAGAAAGAAACTTGGTGAGGCGCTTTGGAGCAATTTCAAACCTTGGGGACATATCGTCGTAAGAGTATATCCCGGCGGAAACAGCTATCAGATTTTCGTTCTCGACGCTGACACCACCGACTACAGGGTGAAGTATAAATCAGAAGTGGTAAACCTCTAAAGACTATTCTGTTACAGAGGTTTTTCTGAGAATGGGGATGAACCGGAAGGCGCAGTACAATGCGGCAACAATTCCGATGATTCCACCTACATAGCATACCGAGCTGACTCCAAGGTAAGTGCAGACGGTACCGCCGACAAGAGCGCCCGCACCGATACCGACATTGTAAATGCCTGAATATATGGACATTGCAATAGAGGTTCCGTGCGGGACGTTCTGTATAATCTCAGACTGGAATGCAAGATTGTAGAAGTTGATGGCAAGCCCCCAGAACACACATACGGCAATGGCCGCAAGAGGTGTTGCTGCAGCAACCGCAAGCAAAAATATGAATACGCAGATTCCAGTCACCGCGAAACGAATGAACAGGAAACGGTGCCTGTCGTAGTACCTTGAAAACAAGAAACTGCCGATAATTCCCATTACTCCGAACAATGAAAGCACCAGGGTGATGGTCTGGCCGGAAAGTCCTGCGACCTGGCCGAGAAACGGCTCGATGTAACTGTAAACCGTGAAATGTCCGGTGATGGTTATGACTGTCAGCAGGTAAATCCCGATCAGCACCGGTCTTTTGATCAATGCTGGTAAAGACTTGAGTGATACGTCATTGTCACTCGGAGCCTTAGGCAATACTATAGCCAGCAGCACGAGTATGAGAGCGGAGATCGCGCCAATGAGGAGAAATGTGGCCCTCCAGCCTACCATAAGCCCCACGGCGCGTCCCAATGGAAGGCCAACTATCATTGCCACGGATGAACCGGTGATGATAAAACTCAATGCGACCGAACGTTTTCCTTCAGGCGCCACGCGGACAGCCAATGGAGTCACCATTGACCAGAATATCGCATGTGCGCAGGCGACTCCGATTCTGGATGCCATAAGCATATAATATGAACTGGAAAAGCCTGACAATATGTGACTTGCTGTGAACAATGCCACGATTGACAGCAGAAGTTTCTTGTTCTCAGTTTTGGAAAAGGCCATCATCAGGGGCAATGAAGCGAGCGCTACCACCCATGCATATACTGTAATCAGGATACCGGCTTTGGATTCTGTAATGGAGAAGTCAGAGGCTATGTCTGTCAGAAGTCCTATCGGGATGAATTCCGAAGTGTTGAATATGAATGTCGAAAAGGTCAGCCCGACTACGGGGATCCATTTGCGCAATCCGCATGAAGTTTTTACGTTTGTCATTTCGTCCGTCTTAAATTCATTGTCCGGCACCGTCATCGTGCCGCATATCTTTCTCTAAAATCGGCGCAAAATTAGCAGTTTCACGTGGATTTGCAATATTTTCCGTTGCAATATCGGGAAATTAGTCTTAATTTTGTATTCTGAAATGAAAATAAAATTTCAGACAATGAATATCGGGGCTTACATACAGACATCAGGGTTCTATCAAGTCAGAACCACCGTTTTCATTGGCATTGATTGAAATTGACCGTTCCCGTTTCGGGAAGGTCTTTTTTTTTTGACGTATTGATAGATAGACAGATATAAAATCGCAAACACGAAATGGAAAAAAGACTTCGCGCAACACTCCGTTTTCAGAATGGAATGGAACTGAAAGGATGGTCCTTCGGTTATGACAAGCCTTGCGATGGAGAAGTGGTATTCTCCACTGCCATGGTAGGTTATCCGGAAAGCCTCACGGACCCGTCCTATTCCGGACAGATTCTTTGTGTCACCTATCCTCTTATCGGAAACTACGGCGTTCCGGATGAAGGCATTGACAAGTATGGAATATCCAAGAACTTTGAATCCGAAAAAATCTGGGTAAGAGGCCTCGTGATATCAGAATATTCATTCCAGTATAGCCACTGGGATGCCGTCAAGAGCCTGGACGAATGGATGAAAGAGCAGAAAATTCCCGGAATCTACGGCGTGGATACGAGAGAAATCACCAAGATGCTCCGTGACAACGGTTCAATGCTCGGACAGATAGTCCCTGAAGGTGAGCAGGCCAAAGAAGAAATCCACGATCCTAATACTGACAATCAGATCGACATCGTCAGCTGCAAGGAGGTAATCCGCTATGGTTCGGGCGACAAGAAAGTCGTTCTCGTGGATTGCGGCGTGAAGCACAACATTCTAAGATGCTTTGTGGACAGGGGAGTGGAACTCATCCGTGTACCTTGGGACTATGATTTCCTCTCGCTGGATTATGACGGACTCTTCATTTCCAATGGTCCGGGCAACCCTGAATTCTGCCAGAAGACTGTGGACAATCTGCGTAAGGCAATGCAGCAGGACAAGCCGATTTTCGGAATCTGCATGGGCAACCAGTTGCTGTCAAGGG
>ENA-OOWC01000394-OOWC01000394.1-human-gut-metagenome-genome-assembly--contig:-NODE-394-length-10554-cov-1.755405_pt1 | contig 10554 bp, 10 predicted proteins | sample MGYA00241403_ERZ501313 | MGnify/ENA primary metagenome ERZ501313 (study PRJEB25962, sample SAMEA2042360) | human gut metagenome | biome: human gut; feature: human-associated habitat; material: faeces... | reverse complement strand
TTATGGCCTCTTACGGGGCCAGAACCGCATCGAAAGAGCGCCCGTCTGTCCTTGTCCTCGAGAAAATGCCGAGACCGGGCAGAAAGATAATGATTACCGGCAAGGGAAGATGCAATTTTACCAACGTCAAGAGCTGGAGCGATTTTTCCTCACACGTAAGGTCTAATTCCAATGTCCTGAGACCGGCATTCTACAGCCTCCCTCCCGATGCGCTGATAGATTTTTTCAATGCCAACGGAATGGAATCGGTGGTGGAACGTGGAGACAGGGCGTTTCCGGTTTCGCACAGGTCCATGGATGTGGTGGATGCGCTTTATAGTGCGGCACGGAATGCTGGCGCGAGGGTTATGACAGATGCGCAAGTCACCGGAGTACGCATGGAAGAGGAGTTCGGAAACCGTATCTTCGCAGTGGAAACCGCTGACGGCCAGAGTTTTTCATCAGGCAGGCTGATTATCGCCACTGGTGGTCTCTCATATCCGAATACAGGCTCTACGGGCGACGGATATACATTCGCCAAGTCACTCGGGCATAGCATAAAACAGTGTTTTCCTTCATTGACGGCACTTGTTCCGAAAGAGTACAAGCTTCCGCTGGAGGAAAATAGTCCTGAACTTAAAGGGCACGTGGACAGGAGCGCCGCGCTTTCCGAAACCGGAACCGCTCTGTGCGGCAATTCATTGAAAAACATAGGGATAAGACTTTTCGTGAACGGAAGTGAGGTTCAGGAAATGGAGGGCGACATTGACTTTACTGACGGCGGTCTCGAGGGTCCTGCAGGGTTTGCGATAAGCCGTAACGCCGTGAAGGCAATTCTGAACGGCAGCAAGGTGAAAGTGGTGCTGGACCTGAAGAGCGGAGTGCCTGCCGAGGAGTTCGAGAAAAGAGTCGCCGAACTGTGGAAAGAAGTGGGGGCGGACCCGAGAAGCAAGGGCAAAAGCGTACGGCAAATGGCCAAAGTGCTTCTGGGAAAGCTGATGCCATGGGAAATAATTCCGGGCTTCATGAAGTGCCATCCCGAAATAATAAGCGGAAGCAAAGGAAAAGAGACGCTCAAGATGCGTGCTCTTGTCAATGCTATCCGCAACTGGGAATTCGACATAGCCGGATATGTGGGCTATGAGCGCTGCGTCATCACGGCAGGCGGCGTTTCCTGCGACGAAATCGTGCCTAAGACGCTCAGTTCCAGAAAATGCCCCGGTTTGTATCTCTGCGGCGAAGTGCTTGACATTGACGCAGATACTGGCGGCTACAATCTTCAGATCGCTTTCTCCACCGGTTATCTTGCCGGAAGGTCCGCTGCACTGTCGCTTTAGTTTTTCAGAACAGCTTCTCAGGCGCTGCTCTTATCGCTTCAAAGCTTTCATCAGAGACTTCACTACCCTCTGCGCCTTGCGGCTCGGAAGTATCCAGACATATGCTGTCAATGCAGCCAAAACCACTGCGCAGATGGTGTTCAGCACACCGTGCACGAATATTATATCCAGGACGAAACCGACCAGGAGGACAGCCATCACCACTCCCCTGAGCATCGTGCTGCGGTTGCCTTCCTTGAATGTAGCCGCATAACGGTGAGGATCAGACTCACCACCGTCGGCGCTCTCCAGATGACAGGAGATGTATCGCACCCGCCAAATGCTGGACCAGTCCAGAAACAGGTCGCACTCGCCTGTTGACTCCGGAAGTTCCGCTTCAGACAGATCAGCCGGCTTCAGCACCTTGCCATAGACTTCCATTTCTGCTTTCACCTGTCCTAAAGTGTCTCCAAAGTCGCTTTTGGTTTCAAACAATACCATTCCCGCATCCAGCATCTGGACTTTTCCGTCAAACTTTTTCATATCTCGCATCGTATCAATTCTGTTTAGCCAATTTCTTATAATAATGCAAAGGGGCATCCTGAATCAGTCCCGGATGCAGGATTCTTATCAAATCTGAAAGAATCAGATCAGGACGGACAGCTCCGCTTTCCCAGAAGTCGTTGCCACCGCGCGGCGTAGTGCGCAAAGTATTGTTATATACATTGTCAGCGCAGCCGAACTTTCCGAAAACCGGTGACGAGGCGTATAAGGCATCGAGAGAGTCGAACCATCCTGTATTCAGCCACACCTGGGCATCTTTCGACAGCAGATACGCCTGCTCCACGGAAACCGTTCCGGACTCTGATTTTCCAGCAACGGCACCGAGCACCTCTCCCCCGGCATCATGTATAAGCCGGGACATATAATTGTCGCCGCCCGGGATGTACCAGACATCTGAATACGGGACATTGACAAGGACTTTTTTTCTCCCATTATCCTGATTTACAGCAGCTTGCACTATAGCAGAGAGCGAATCATAATCTGCACGGACCGCCTCATATAAAGAATCGGCCACAGCCGTCTTTCCTGTCAATGCACCGAAAAGTTTTATATACGAAGCCCTGCCGAGCGGATTGTTCTCCAGATAATCATTGAGCACCAGTACATTGACACCCAACGAACGAAGCTTTTTCACGAAGTCTGAACCCGGCAGGCTGTAGGCCGTCACGAGGTCGGGCGACATTGACAATATCCTTTCATAGTCAGCCGCCACATCCGAACCGACATCAGCAACTTTGCCTTCGGCGAAACGCCTCTGTATCAATGTGTCAGAAATGTATTTTATACCTGAGACACCGCATATCAGGCTGTCGCATCCGATCGCTGAAAGGCAGGCGATGTGACTGGAGGACATGCATACGAGCCTCTTAAGCTTCCTGTCCAATGTGATGCTGTCCTGGATGCTGCCGTCCGGATGGTACGTCCATATCCGGCACGCTGTTCCTGACGTGTCTATCCGATAGAGTACGCCGCCAGGCTTTTCCGTCTCCGTGCGGTGTGTGCACGAGGCGAAAGCGAGCAGCAGAACTGCAACAGACATGAACCGGAACAGTCTCATAAGGCCTAAAGCGAATCAGGATAGTTTATATCCATACAGAATTTAGGGACTTCCGGATTTGCATCACAATGGCTGTCCCTGACTGCGGACCACATTGACCTGACTATCTCAGGGTGCGAAGCAGCAACATCGTTCTGCTCCTGCGGGTCTTCATTGAGATTGTACAGTTCCATTTCGGAGTTGCCCTTCAGTACTTTGCGCACGATGCCTTTCCATTCTCCCATCCTGACTGCCACCCAACCCTTGGATGCCGGAAATTCCCAGTAAAGGTATTCGTGGTCGCGCTGCGGTGCCAAGCTCATGTCATTGGCCTTGGCATAACGCTGTCCGCCACGAGTCTCCGCCAGAACGGTCGGCGCGAAGGAAACGCCGTCATTCTCAGGGGCATTGACACCGGCGATTTCCGCCAATGTCGGCATCAGGTCGGCGAAACTGGACATGCGTGTTATACGTCCGCAATTCTTGTTGTTGCCCCAGTGCAGGATGAACGGCATCCTGATTCCGCCTTCGTGCAATGATGATTTTCCCCAGCCTTTACCGCATTTGAACGGGCCGCCGCTCTGGAAATACTCCATCGGAGAGTTACCGTTGCTTGCCGGGCCATTGTCTGAAGATACTATAAATATGGTGTTGTTCCAGACTCCGAGGTCCTTGAGTTTCTTGACGAGATTGCCGACTTGCGTGTCAATGTGGGTAACCATAGCAGCATAGGTCGCGTGAGGGTATCTGTTCGGAAGGTACATTCCAGGGTTTGTGCAAGGTTCCTCGTCTCCGAGTTTGTCCACATAGTACTTCACCTCATCGGCCGGTGCCTGGACTGCACTGTGCGGGACAGTTGTAGTCCACATCAGGAAGAACGGTGAGGAGGCATTGTCCTCCACAAACTTGACCATCTTGTCATACATCAGGTCACAGCTGTAATTCTTACCTCCGTATATTTCGTAGTTGGCCGGATCGTATCTGTCCAGCGAGTCAGGAAATCTGCAACCCTGCACGACGAGTTCATTGCCCGTCTCGACTTCCACGCCGTTCTCCCATAGCTTCACAGGGTAGTATGAATGCGCAAGTGCCTGACAATTAAATCCATAGAAATAGTCAAATCCCATTGTATTCGGCAGAGATGCGCTTTTCGGAAAGCCAAGTCCCCACTTTCCCACCATTGCTGTCCTGTAACCGGCCGACTGCAGCATTGTCGCAATCGTCTGAGTTCCTTCTTCGAGAGGAAACTGGCCTTGTTCTTCCGGATTCAGGAACACTCCGTTCCATCCGAGGCTGTCTTTAGGGACATAATGTTCTTCATTTGCGCGTATCTGGCTGTGGCCCATATGCTTGCCCGTAAGAAGACAGCATCTGGACGGAGATGAGAGCGGCGCTGCTGAATACATATCCGTGAACAGCAACCCCTGCGAGGCCAATGCATCTATGTTAGGCGTTTCGATTTTCTGCTGCCCGTAGCATCCCAAGTCGCCATATCCGAGGTCGTCGAAAAGCAGGAAAACCACATTGGGTTTCTTCACGTCCTGTTTCCCGCAGGCGCACAGGCTCAGTGCCGCTGTTGCCGCTGTTACAAGTTTTTTTCCGTTATTCATCAGTCTGTCAGTTTAGTGGTGTCATATTATCGTCGGGACATGTCCGCAGGCGGGCAGGAATTTGTCCAGCAGATCGGATTTGTCCAGTTTGATGAAGCAGGTGGCAGTGCCGTCCGTGCAGCAGAAATGGCCGTTTTCGAGGACCTGCCTGTCAATGATGATGTGCACGTCTTTTGCAGATTCCAGACAGGCGCTCAGGACCGTAGTGGCGCCATGCTCAGTCCCGGCTATCTCCATAAGCTTTTCGCCTGAGGCAAATGAGACTCTTGAGATTCCGAGAGCATGGCCGAACTCCTTGGTAATGAAAGGTTTGTCTGCAGGCATGGCATACAGATAGAAAACAGTCTGCTGACGGTTGCACAGAAACACGGTCTTGACTATCCTCTCTCCGATTGCCGCATCGATATTTCGGCAATCCTCCATCGTTATTCCCGGATCGGTATCCACCCGCCCGAAAGGTATATTGTTCTGAGCCAATGTCTCATACACCTTCTTCTGCAAGGGGGTCGCAAACACTTCCGGCGCCTCTCTCTTTATTTCACTAACGTAAAACACAGCACATTCTCTAAAAAAACAACCTTTAAAGTTAATGAAATAATTTGAGAATTGCTCCAGCAGCACCGGTTTTTGCTGAGGGCGTTTTCCGGCGTGTCAGAATGTTATTGAGGGCGTGGAACTTTGCCCTTGCCGGAAACGCACTTGAACTTGTAAGTGAGGGTTCCTGTCACAGGCTGGGCAGAGCGTTCGTCACGCAGCACCGAATATCCCGAAAGATACAGGATATCATCCCCCTCCAGCCTGACATTCATCTTATAGAAATAGCCTTGGCAGCGATCGTCATCGGATATTTTCCCATAATAAGGGTCAATGCCCAGATCATAATTCCCTGACGAGTCCACGGAGAATGTCGGCGTATAAACACGCTTGTTCCAAAACGCGCTTGAAGTATTCAGGTAGATATCTTCTATCAATAGACTGATTCTCACGGTGGTACGATACGGCACCGTCATGTCTATCTCTATTCCGGTTTCATCTGTCAGGTCCGGCACCTCTTTCAATTCATCAAAAATCGAAGCGGAAGCCACACCGTCGCCATTCAGGTCCACCGGTGCCCCGTCCCATTCCGCGCCGACGAGTTCATACTCACCGACAAGCCTGTCCATCGCGGCACGTGCCGCATCCGTCATATCATACGAGACCTTGTCCTTGTCACACGCTATCGCGGCCATAAGGGTCAATGCCAATGCAAGAGCAAAATTTATCTTGTTCATTACTGTTATCTCTTTTTAAGATCAATACAGAAATCCGACGGAGTCATAATCGAAACCATGCCGGTACCGCCGCTGACATTGCTCGGATAAGGAATTTCATCAATGAAGTTCCAGGAACCCTGCTCCGAATTGTCGAATGCGTAGTCGTTCATATAAGTATAGGTGCTTCGGGACATTGACAATACACGGAAACAGATTTTCCCGTATTCGGCCGGCACATATTCGTCACGCGACCATGAATTCGGATAATAATTATGCAGAAGTGTCTTTTCCACAGCCAGTTTCAATGTGTATTCCTTGTCAGCGAAAGTATTGTCAGTAAACAAGTTATATTCATTGGCATAATAATTATCCACGTCACTGGAATTGTCTTCCATACCTATTTTCAGATTCCTGTACAGCAGGCTCTCGTACTTGTTGTCGAAGACGATGTCCCTGGAGGCCCTGCACAAGAACTGGCCTTCCTTGTATGGACTGCCGGACGGCACTTCTGAAGCCCTGTACTCTGATTCATAAGACATTACCATACGGTAGAAATTCCTTTCTCCGGCAACGTCCTGCAGATGGACCTTGGTCATATAGAATCCTGTCAGTTCGCCTCCTTTGTTCTTCGCCATGAATGACGACGTATCCACGGCATTGACAACAGGCGCCTTGGGAGCGACACCGGTCACCTCGGCATGGGCGTCGCCGGCATCTACCGTGATCCTGACCTCGTCACCGGCATTGAAAGGAGCCTTGAACCGGACGGCATTGGCATAGTACGAGAACCGGTCCGGCTCGGTCACCTTGTCCGTAGATGTCACCAGTTTGCCGTTCACGTAGCAGTCCAGATGGGCTGCCTCGACGGGTTTCACATCGTCATACATGCCCCAGGTAAGATAAACCGTATGCAGCGTGTCGCCCGCCACCAGATTGCCGTTCACCACGAGCATCTTCTCCGGGCCCTCCCTGCGCAGGTCAATGTACTCTTCACATGCGACAGACATCATTGCCGCAATTATTATCAATATTGACTTCTTCATGATTTCTAGAACTTATATGTGTAACTGAAAGAAGGAAGGAACAAGAGGAAGGTCTTCTTGCTCAATGCCGGGATATACGTGGTTTTTCCGGTGTCAGGGTTCTTCACTTCCCTGCTGTCCAAAGTTACCCAGTTAGGATTTTTGGCGCCATAGGCATTGTACATTCCGAAATTCCAGATCCGCTCGCCATGACGTTTCTTCTTGTGGATATTGACACTGAAATCAAGCCTGTGGGACGGCGGAAGCCTGTAATTGTTCCTGCTTGAAATATAGTCCACCATCGACATTCCCTTTCCGTCCGGCGAAAGTGTGAGAGTAGATCTGGTGGAAACCGTCATCCAGTTTCCGGAGGTGATGGTCCATATTGCGCTCAGGTCCACTCTTTTACCGAGTTTCTGATTCAGGCTGACACAGAAGTTGTGCCTGCGGTCATACACGAACGGGAAGCGTTTTCCGTTGTTGATGGTGCCGTCGCGGAAGATGCGGTCGGTCTTGGACAATGTATATGAGACGGTTCCGGTGGTGCGGCCAAGCGTCTTCTGGACATAGAGTTCCACGCCATACGACTGGCCCTGTCCCATCTCCACGTTCTCCTCCCAGTCAGCGGCTGAAGAGAATGACATCTTGCCGTCTTTATATTCAAGGACATTGTTCATCTGCTTCCAGTAGCCCTCCACCGAGAATTCCCATCCTTTCAGGCCGCTGTAATATGTGCCGAGCGAGACGATGTCCGACGTTACAGGCTTGATGTTCTTGGTAATAGGAACCCAGAGGTCAGTAGGGAGACTCAGGTTGCCAGATGTGAGCTGATGCACGTATTGCGACATCCTTGAATACGCTGTCTTGACAGCCCAGCCCTTGCCGAATGAGACCTTGACCGCAGCACGTGGTTCCGGACAGAAATATGTACGGCCATTGACCAGAAACAGGCTCAGATGCAATCCGGGATTGAACGAGAAATGCTCGCCGAAGGTCATATCATCTTCAATATAGGCCGACAGTTCATTGCCATACAGGTTCGGACTGGCGTCGTTCACCTTGTCGCTTGTTTCCTTATTTCCGCCAATGCTGTTGATGCTGCGTGACCTCTCCACTTCCGGACGGTAAAGGTGGTTCACGAATTCGCCGCCGAATTTTATCAGATGGGTAGGCGCAGGAATATAGTCGAAGTCTATCCTTGCGCCCAGGTCACGGATGCCTGACGTGTAGGAATATCTGTACTGCTTGTCGTAGTTCTCCGTCTCGGATTTCAGAAGTTCCCTGGTATTGGTGACCATGTTCATCTTGTATGTATTCCACGAAACCGAGGTATTTGCAAACAGTTTGCTGTTGAAGACATGGTTCCACCTTACCGAGGCCAATGTGTTGCCCCATTTGAGGTTCATTTTCGTATTCTCCTCTTCGTACTTCGTATATGGTTCATAGTCAGGGCCATAATACCTCGAACTGGACTTGTCGGAATCGGAGTATCTGAAATAATCGCGTCCCGTATAGAATCCGGCGAACAGTTTGTCAGAGTCGCTGAAACGGTGTGTTACCTTGGCATTGATATCATAAAAGGCATAATTGGCAGGACTGCCGAAAGCCTTTATCAACCTGTCGAACAGGAAGGTGTGCATTCCGCGTGCGCTGAAGGACCATGTGGTGTTTTCACTTGCGATAGGGCCTTCGAAGTGGAGTTTTTCCGAAAGGAGTCCTGCTGATACCGAGCCGTGGAATCCTTTGGCATTTCCGTCATTGGTCCTGACATCGACGATGCTGGATACTCTGCCGCCATATCTTGCCGGGAAGGAGCCTTTGTAGAATGTGACTTTCTTGACCGCTTCCGGTGTAAATACCGACAGCAGGCCGAGGAGATGGCTGACATTGTAAAGCGGCGTTCCGTCGAGCATCATAAGGTTCTCGTCCGCTCCACCCCCCCCCCCCCCCCGCCTCTCACATAAATTCCGGAAAATCCTTCCATGCCGCCCTGCACGCCAGGCATCAGCTGAATGGTCTTGATGACATCGGGTTCGCCCAGCACCACCGGCATGTTCTTGATCATCTCCTGCGGGATTTCCAATGCGCCCATATAAGTGGACTGAATTCCGGCATCCTTACGGCCGACAATAGTCGAGGCCTTAAGTGAAGCCGCCTGGAGCAATGAGATATTTATAACCGTATCTCTCTGAAGGTCAATGTTTTGTTTCACATCCGCGCATCCGACATAAGAATATGTCAGGTCAATGTTTCCGCACGGTATGGTGATAGTATAGTATCCGAATTCGTTGGTGACGGCGCCAATGATTTTCGAGTTTGCCATCGATGACTTGGCTTTTGTCGCCGCTGAGGCATTTGACTCTGGTGTCGCCGCTGAGGCTTTTTCCTCAGACTTTGTACCTGAAGCACTCGCAGCGGACATTGCCCCTATAGCATTTACCGCGGATGTCGCAGCTGAGGCTTTCGTCCCTGACGCAGCATCCGTCACCATCACCATAACTCCCGCTCCGATGAGCGTCTCCCCCGTAGCTGCATCCCGGATATATCCGCTGACTGTGCACTTGTTCTGCGCAGAAAGACTGACAGCAAAAAAGGCGGTCAATGCCGCCAATGTAAATTTTCGCATTAAATCATATTTGTTTAAGGATTCCTTGTCAAGCAATCCTCCTCATTATAACCAATCAACTCCCTGTCCCTCCTCCAGACTGTCCGAAAAGTCCTCGCGAGACTGAAATACTCCGTACCCCTAACAAGGCCAGAAGCGGATTTTCGATTCTCACTGAGGAATATTTGACTTTTCAGACAGTCTCCCCATCAACCATCCATATAGAGATGCAACTCTCATAAGCATTGTTGCATCCCCACTTGCATTATTCTGCCGGATAGTGCTTCCTGCCGTGCATTTTTTGAACAACCTGCATGTCGAACTTTTGGCAATACTGCTAATTATCAACAGTTTACGCGGATATATGAAAGTCAGGTTACCTATTTTTTCATGCAACCTGTCTTTGGCATTGCTTGCCAACATGCTATGTATCAGCGCCTTAGACGATACACGTAGAGCCAGGTTGTTCAGCTTTTCTCTGTCAGCCATACCTAACTGTATTGGAAATTATTTGTACAATTGCTACCTTGTGGAGAAAATGTAAAACTTTATGAACTACTGCCCTAACTGTGGAAAACCTGTTACAGGAGAAACTAATTTCTGCCCTGAATGCGGAGCGCCACTTAAAATCGCGAATTATCAAAACCAGCCGGCTTCAACCAATGAAGACAGATGGCTTATCGCATTGATTCTTTGCATTCTGGTAGGTTCATTGGGCGTTCACCGATTCTATACCGGAAACATAGTTACAGGTGTATTGATGCTTATAACGCTCGGCGGTTGCGGAGTCTGGACCATCATTGACCTTATTATGATAGCCGCCAACACCTACCGCGACGGTAACGGCAATACACTGAAATAAATATAACCAAAATCTATGAGCTTTTGTCCAAAATGCGGAGCGCAAGTTACAGATGGAACTACGTTCTGCCTTAATTGCGGATACAAACTGAGCGAGGCCCAGCCTGTATCGACGCCACCTCAATCGCAACCTCAACAACAATCACCATCACAAGCTACGACGCCGAACTCCAAACCTTGTCCGGACAACTATCTTGTCTATGCGATTCTAACGACACTGTTCTGCTGCCTTCCTTTCGGTATAGCGGGAATTGTAAAAGCAGCTCAAGTATCAACCAAGTACCAGGCTGGTGACTGCGAAGGAGCGG
>ENA-OOWC01000391-OOWC01000391.1-human-gut-metagenome-genome-assembly--contig:-NODE-391-length-10580-cov-4.432114_pt1 | contig 10580 bp, 10 predicted proteins | sample MGYA00241403_ERZ501313 | MGnify/ENA primary metagenome ERZ501313 (study PRJEB25962, sample SAMEA2042360) | human gut metagenome | biome: human gut; feature: human-associated habitat; material: faeces... | reverse complement strand
AGGCATCGGCAGGCTCACGGCTCAACTCATCACTTACAGCCTTCAGATAACCTTCTGGCAAGACCACGTCGCTGTCGAGTATCAGAAGATACTCACCCTTGGCGCGCTCGGCACCATAGTTGCGACTCTGGCCCGGACCAGAGTTCTCCTTATAGTAATAATGTATATCCATCATGTGTTCATATCGTTTGCACACCTCCTCGCAGGGAGTCTGTGAGCCATCCTCAACGATGACAACTTCGAAGTCTTTCTCAGATTGATGAGTCAGACTCTCTAAAAGTTCGTCCACTTCGTCAGGACGATTAAATACAGGTACTATGATGGAATATTTCATTCTTCTTACTATTAAGGGTTAGTTTTACTCAATAAGAGCACAATCTTTCTGTTGGAGGATGTATTACTCGCTTACACGACCGAGGTAGCTACCGTCACGGGTGTCGATCTGGATAGTCTCGCCTTCGTTGACGAACAAAGGAACACGAACCTCAGCACCAGTCTCCAATGTAGCAGGCTTTGTAGCGTTGGTAGCAGTATTACCCTTTACACCTGGCTCAGAGTGAGTAATCTTCAAAGTAGTCTTCACTGGCATTTCAGCCAAGAGGATAGTACCATCAGTTGTATCAGTAACCACCTCAACAACGTCACCCTCCTTCATGTACTGGCCACCAGTAACGTTCTCCTTAGCGATTGGCACCTGCTCGAAAGTCTCCTGGTTCATGAAGATGCAACCAGTAGCGTCCTCGTAGAGATACTGATAAGGACGACGCTCTACGCGTACATCTTCCAATTTGAAACCAACCTGGAATGTGCGCTCCAATACACGACCGTCGGCGACATTCTTCAATTTGGTGTTCATAACAGTATTACCCTTACCTGGCTTTCTGTGCTGAAAGTCGATACAAACCCATACCTTGCCATCCATACGGATGCAAGTACCAATCTTAATTTCCTGTGAATTAATCATTTTGTTATGTTTGAATTTTTATATAATAATCTCAAAAACGTCTGCAAAGTTACTGCAAAAACACGAAAAAGCAAAGTAAAAATCGAAAAAAACATAAATATTTAAGCTAAATTTGGAGGTTTTCTTTGTTATTTCAGAAATATTGCGTAATTTTGCAGCCCAAAAGGGCGCATTTTGCTCTCTTTGTAGTGAATATTAATTAAAAAATAAATAAGAAAAATGAAAAGAACATTTCAGCCTCACAATCGTCGTCGCGTGAACAAGCATGGTTTCCGTGAGCGTATGGCAACAAAGAATGGTCGTCGCGTATTGGCTTCTCGCCGTGCTCATGGCCGTAAGAAGTTAACTGTTTCTGACGAGCACCACGGAAAGTAATTTCCTGGCAGAATCGTTGGAATGACGATGACATTAAAAGCAGCATAGACTAAATCTTTGCTGCTTTTTGTGTTTTTTTTACCCGATTGTTTCCTTGTTTCGTATGAAATCATTATCTTTGTGCAAAATTTAAATACATGACTTCATCCGAGTTTATAAATAAGTTCAAGAGTAAGTACCTGTGGGGAAACCTTGCTGCCATGGCATTGGTGGTGGTTCTGCTGTGTGTGGGTGTCAGGTTTGGTATCGACTTTTATACTCACCATGGAGAAGCCATCTCCATTCCAGATGTAAGGCATAAGAGTTTTGCCGATGCAGAGCGTATCCTCAAAGATGCCGGTCTGCCGGTGGTGGTTTCTGATACTGGATATGTGAAGAACCTCCCTCCCGACTGCGTGCTGGAACAGAGTCCGGCGCCAGGCGAGAAGGTGAAGTCGGGCCACGTGATCTATGTCACCATCAACTCGGCTCATTCGCCTGTTATCACCATCCCTGATGTTATCGACAACAGTTCCTTGCGCGAAGCCATGGCCAAGCTTACGGCTATGGGATTCAAGTTGGGATCGCCACAGTACATTTCTGGTGAGGAAGACTGGGTGTACGGCATCTTGGTAAAGGGCAGACATGTAGTGGCTGGCGACAAGGTGTCGATAGACGATGTACTCATTATACAAGTAGGAAATGGCAGACGTGATGCTGGCGATTCTGTAGAGATGGTTGACCCCATGGGTGGCAGCCATGAGCTACTGGAAGGAAGTGGTGAGGCCGAAGACGAGGCTGTGGATAATTTCGAGGTTGTCCCGGGAACAGAGTCGGGCGAGCCCTCTGCGTCATCTCATTCTCATAGTCACAATCAAAACGAAGTAGTGGAGTAAACGAATATGATAGAAGATAATTATAACGACGATATTGAATTGCTGGACGAGCCGGAAGTGGTGGATGCTGGCGACGGCACGCTATACGAGCATTGGAAGATAGAGGTGGACCCCGGTCAGACGCCTGTGCGTATAGACAAGTTCCTCTCCGAAAAGAATCCCTATCAGAGCCGTAACCGCATACAGAATGCTGCCGATGCAGGGTTTATTCATGTCAACGGGAAACCCGTGAAGAGTAACTATAAGGTGCGCCCCAATGATGTCATCACCCTGATGCTCGACCGTCCCAAGCACGACACCAGTATTGTGGCAGAGGATATTCCGTTGAATATTGTGTACGAGGACGATGCGCTGATGGTGGTCAACAAGGAGGCTGGCATGGTAGTTCATCCTGGTGCAGGTAACTTTACCGGTACGCTCATCAATGCAGTGGCATGGCACATGAAAGACGTGAAGGATTTCGACCCTAACGATCCAGAGGTGGGACTGGTTCATCGTATTGACAAGGATACTTCCGGACTGTTGGTAGTGGCAAAGACACCAGATGCCAAGACGGCTCTGGGAAAACAGTTCTTCAACAAGACCACCCATCGCAGCTATAATGCCCTGGTATGGGGAAACATCGTAGAGGACGAGGGACGAATCGAAGGCAATATAGGTCGTGACCCCAAGAACCGTCTTCGTATGAAGGTGTTCGATCCGGATAGTGGAATAGGCAAGACAGCCGTTACCCATTATAAGGTACTGGAACGTTTCGGCTACACCACCTTGGTGCAATGCATTCTCGAGACCGGCCGTACCCATCAGATACGTGCCCACATGAAGCATATCGGTCATCCGCTCTTCATGGATGCAACCTATGGAGGTGCCGAGATTCTGAGAGGTCAGCGCAGCAGCAGCTATAAGGCATTCATCCAGAACTGTTTCAAACTCTGTCCACGTCAGGCTCTCCATGCCAAGACATTGGGATTCGTCCATCCTTCCACAGGCAAGCAGATGGACTTTGACAGTCAGTGGCCCGATGACTTCCGACAACTGATAGAGAAGTGGAGAAACTTCATAGCAGGCTCCACACAAGATACTTTTCAAGAAAGATAACGATATAATCAATATAACAAAATGGACAACAACAAAAGAACGATAGCCATCGTATGTGGTGGCGATTCTTCTGAGCACGACGTTTCATTGCGCTCAGGTCAGGGACTCTACTCTTTCTTCGACAAAGAGCGTTACAATATTTATATAGTAGACGTCAAGGGTATCGACTGGCATGTGGCCTTCGATGATGGCACAACAGCCGAGATCGACAAGAATGATTTCTCGTTTGTCAAAGACGGCAAGCGCGAGTTCTTCGATTATGCCTATATCACCATCCATGGTCAGCCAGGCGAGAATGGTGTGATGCAAGGCTATTTCGACCTGATTCACATGCCTTATTCTACCAGTGGCGTACTTGTGGAGGCAATGACCTTCGACAAGTATGTACTCAACAACTATCTTCGTGGCTTTGGTGTAAAGGTAGCCGACAGTATTTTGCTTCGTCGTGGCGAGGCTTACGATGAGGAGGCTATAGCCAAGCGCATCGGTATGCCTTGCTTTGTGAAGCCAGCAGCCGATGGCAGCAGCTTCGGCGTGTCCAAGGTAAAGGAGAGCGATCAGTTGGCTCCTGCTCTTCGTCTGGCGTTCATGGAGTCAGAAGAGGCTATGGTAGAAGCCTATATGCAGGGTGTGGAAATCTCGCAGGGCATCTACAAGACCAAGGATAAGTGCGTGGTGCTTCCGGCCACAGAGGTGGTGACAACCAACGAGTTCTTCGACTATGATGCCAAATATAACGGTCAGGTGCAGGAAATTACACCAGCCCGTCTCTCACCCGAGACTGCAGAAGAGGTGGCAAAGACCACTTCGCGCATTTACGACATTCTGCATGCCAACGGAATCATCCGCATCGACTACATCATCACCAAGGACAAGGACGGCAAGGATGTGGTCAATATGTTGGAGATCAATACCACTCCAGGTATGACCGTGACGAGCTTCATTCCTCAGCAGGTACGTGCTGCCGGACTCGACATCAAGGATGTACTGAGCGACATCGTGGAGAATCAATTTTAATAATTAATGAGGAGTTAAGGAGTTAAAGAAGTTAAGGAGTTAAGACAACGGAAGAATTTAATGGTATGTAAAGATATCGTTTTAGAACATTTGTCTTAACTCCTATAACTCTTTAACTCCTTAACTCCAATAAAATCATAAAGTTATGAAGATCCCTCAAGAATTTGATGCCATTCGACCTTGGGAGCCTGAAGACTTGCCCGAGGTGTTCGACCGCCTGTTGACCAACGAACAGTTTAAGCAGGTGCTTGCCTATCTCTATCCGCAGGTGCCTTTCGAGATGATTGCCAAGAAACTCAAGGCGTGCAAAACCAATTTGGAGTTTCAGTTGGCTTTTGCCTACGACTTTGTAAAAGGTCTGCTGAAGAAGGCTGCTAAAGGCTACGAGATGGACTGTACGGCCATCGACTCTTCCAAGCGCTATACCTTTATCAGCAACCATCGAGATATTGTGCTCGACTCTGCCATCCTTGACGTGCTGCTGGTGGACAACAAGTTTACCACAACTTGCGAGATAGCTATTGGCGACAACCTCTTGTCGTTGCCTTGGGTCAAGGACTTGGTTCGTGTGAATAAGGCTTTCATCGTAGAGCGTGCACTCTCCATGCGTCAGATGCTCATGTCGAGCAAACGACTTTCCGACTATATGCACTTTGCCGTCAAGGAGAAGAACGAGAATATCTGGATAGCTCAGCGTGAGGGACGCGCCAAAGACAGCAACGACCGCACACAGAAGTCAATCCTTCAGATGATGTCGATGGGAGGTGAAGGCAGCATCATCGAACGGCTCATGCAGTTGCATCTCGTTCCGCTGTCTATCAGCTATGAGTACGATCCTTGCGACTATCTCAAGGCTAAGGAGTTTCAGCAGAAGCGCGACAATGCCGAATGGAAAAAAGGACCTACCGACGACCTGGTGAGCATGCAGACTGGTATCTTTGGCTTTAAAGGTCATGTGCACTATCATGCTGCTCCATGTCTCGACGGCTATCTTGCGCAGATGGATCCTGAGACTCCCAAGCAGGATATATATAATAAGGTGGCTACGTATATCGACAAGCAGATTCATGCCAACTACATGCTCTATCCGGGCAACTATGTGGCACTCGATCTCTTAGAGGAAACTTCCGCTCATGCCGACAAGTATACCGAGGCAGAGAAGGCAACCTTCGAGCAGTATATTGCCGGTCAGTTGCAGAAGATTGATTTGCCCAACAAGGATGAGGCTTTCCTTCGTGAGCGTATGCTCACCATGTACGCCAACCCTGTGCGCAATTATCTTTTAAGTAAAGACTGAACGCATAGACTTAGTAGTGATACGATATGGAAAAACGCAAGTACTTTCATTGCCTGTTGAAAGTACTTGCGTTTGTTATTTTAAGTACTTGCGTTGCTCATCGCAAGTACTTTTGTTTTTGGGATGAAAGGATTTGTGCCACAAATGCTTAATCCAAAAAGTCAAGGAATATAGTGTAAAAATCTTGCTTTTATGTCATAATACCTACTTCCGAGGGTGTTTACAGTGATTCCAGCATACGCTTGATGACAACCTCGGCTGAAATCTCACGGTTGGCAGCCTCTGGAATGACCAGGCTGTTCTTGCTTTCGATGACATCATCGGTGACAATCAGTCCTCGGCGTACTGGCAGACAGTGCATGAAGCATCCGTTGTTGGTCCAGCTCATGTGCTCCTCGTCGATGGTCCAGCTCATGTCCTTGCTCAATATCTCACCATATTGTGCTGGATTCTTCACGCCTGGACAGCTCCAGTTCTTGGCATACACGAAGTCAGCACCTTCCAGCGCCTTCTTCTGGTCGTATTCCACCTTGGCATTGCCCACAAACTTAGGGTCGAGCTCATAACCTTCTGGATGAGTAACTACGAAGTCGACGTCGGCTGCATTCATCCACTGAGCGAATGAGTTTGGTACGGCTTGAGGCAAAGCACGGCAATGAGGAGCCCAGGTAAGAACCACCTTAGGACGTGCCACCTTCTTGTGCTCCTCGATGGTGATGAGGTCGGCAAATGCCTGAAGAGGATGGACGGTTGCTGTCTCCATGGCGAAGACGGGACGTCCGCTGTACTTCACAAACTGATTGACGATGGTCTCGGCATAATCGTAGTCGCGGTCTTTCAGTCCGGCAAAACTGCGAATACCAATCAGGTCGCAGAAACTTCCCATCACAGGGATGGCCTCTAAAAGGTGCTCGCTCTTGTCGCCGTCCATGATGACACCACGTTCCGTCTCGAGTTTCCATGCTCCTGCATTCACGTCGAGTACGATGACGTTCATGCCCAAGTTCATGGCTGCCTTCTGTGTACTCAGGCGGGTACGAAGACTGTTGTTGAAAAATATCATCAGCAAGGTTTTGTTCTTGCCTAATTCTTGATAACCGAAACGGTTTGCCTTTACTTCCTGTGCCTCGGCGAGCGCTGCTTTCAAATCGCAAAGGTCTTCAACATGAAAGAATGTTTTCATTGTTATTTGTTTTTTATTTGTTATTTCTTATATATTCTATTGCTATAGAATTGGCTTCTCCTTTGGCCGCCGAACGTTGTTTCTTTAACTCTTCGTTCTTCGTTCTTCACTTCCTTGTCTGGCCGTTTCCTGTAATCAACCACTTGTAGGTGGTAATTTCTTCGAGAGCCATAGGTCCGCGTGCACCCAGTTTCTGTGTACTGATGCCTATCTCGGCACCGAGTCCAAACTGTGCTCCATCGGTAAAACTTGTTGGGGCATTCACGTATACGCAGGCAGCATCCACCATGGCTTGAAATTTCTTTTGTGCTTCCTCGTTGCCAGATACGATGCTCTCGCTGTGTCCGCTTCCGTATGTGGCGATGTGGTCGAGCGCCTCGTCTTCTGTCGCCACCGTCTTGATACTCATCTGCATACTGAGCCATTCGGTGTTCCAGATGCTTCTGATCTGAGGATTCTCTTCCTTCATCTTCTGCTCGCTCTCCTCGGCCTTATATAATAAGGTGTCGGGATAGTTGCCTTTCAGGGCTTTGTAGGCCTTGGTGTCGGCATGAATCTTTGTCTCATGTTTGGCAAGTTCTTCGCACAGCGTTCGAAGGTCGTTCAAACGGCTTTCGTGAATGAGCAGACAGTCGAGGGCATTGCATACACTTACCCTTCGGCACTTGGCATTGGTGATGATTCGTTTGCCCATCTCTATGTCTCCGTCCTTGTCGAAATAACAATGTACCACACCGGCTCCGGTTTCTATGACCGGCACCTTGGCAGTGTCGCGTACAAACTGTATGAGTTTCTTTCCACCACGAGGAATGCAGAGGTCTATGTAGCCTACGGCATTCAGCATCTCGCCTGTTGCCTCATGGGTGGCAGGCAGAAGGGTCACTACATTGGGATTGATGCCAAAAGTTTTCAACACTCTGTGGATAAGTTCCACGCCGGCAGTGTTGGAGGCGTCTGCATCCTTTCCTCCTTTCAGCACACATGCATTTCCGCTTTTGAAGCAGAGAGAGAAAACATCATAGGTTACGTTGGGGCGTGCTTCGTAAATCATTCCGACGACCCCGAAAGGGACGGCTACCCGCTGCAGATGCAATCCGTTATCGAGTGTCTTGTCCTTGAGAACTCTTCCAAGCGGTGAGGGCAACGTACTGACGTGTCTCATGTCTGAAGCAATATCCTGGAGTCGTTGCTCTGTAAGTTGCAATCGGTCATAGAGTGGGTTCGCCTTGTCCATCTTCGCCAAGTCTTCTGCATTTGCTGCAAGGAGCGCAGGAGTTTCGGCGATGATGGCATCAGCCACCGCCTGCAGGATTTCATTACGTTGGTCATCGGTAAGCAGACCTAATGTCTTGCTTGCCGCCTTTACTTGTTGGAAGGTCTCTTTCAGTTCCATTGGCTTTTTCCTTTCTTGTTTATGATAAGTGACTTGTATTTTTACAGTCACTAAGCTGTTACTTTGTTGCAAAAGTAAGCATAATTATTGATAATTACAAGCTTTATGTGGGAAAAAGTAATGATTATGCTGATAAATGGATAGTTATGCAATAAATGATACAAAAGAGGGACTATTATATTTGTTGCTTTATGGAGAATTTTACAGGAAGGAAATATTGACCATCTATTTAGGCACTATTCCTTCTCTGATTAGCCTATCACATTGCATAGTTGGTTGATAGCTGCATCAAAAGTGGTGAGGTCTTTTGCTCGCTTTCTGATGGATGTCTTGTAATTATAGATGGTTTGTGTAGAATAGAACAGAAGGGTGGCCAGTTCTTGCCCATCTGTAATTCCTAATCGCATCAGTGCATAGATCCGCAGTTCCTTGGTGAGACTGTTAGGCGCAGGGAGAACAATCTGCTTTTCTGGCAACAGCAGTTGGTTGAATTCATCCACGAAATTAGGGTATAAGTCCATAAAAGCCTTGTCGAATCGGATATAGAAACTTGAAGCTTCCTCTTCTGCCAGCTTATAGCTGTTGATGGCGGTAAGGAGATCGGCAGTCTGCTTTGCCTTGATCTTGCGGCTCACCAACTTGCGATAATCGTCGAGTTTCTTGATATAGACAGCACTGATGTCCATAAACAATCGCATATAAGTCTCCCTGCGCTTATTGGTATTGAGCAATTTCTGGTTCAATTCCTCCAAGAGCATATTCTGACTCCTCACCTCCCTGCGACTCTTTGCCAAACGCTTATTTATCCTGAAGACAAAGAACATCATCGTCAAGAAGCCAAGAGACACGATACTTACCACAACCAGCGATATCGTGATGATGCGATTCTGACGTATTTCTCGCTGATGATTCGTTTCCGTGATAAGCGGAAGAATGCGAGAGATCTCAACCATTCGAAGTCGATTGTTATAAAACTGAGCATCTTCCATCGAACAATAGATATACTTTGACACACGTTTCGCATACTTCGCATCCTTATTATATAGATAGGTGGAAAGTTCCTGAAGTGCCAAATTTTCTTTCAAGGGACAAACCTGGTCGGAGATGGCCGCCTGTACCAAATATTTCTCATATATGTCCATTTGCTCATTGTCTTGATAATAACGAGCTATACAATATGCAGCAGAAGCATGCACCCTGCTGTCAACAGGACTGGCGGCAAGTGCTTTCTGATACCAGCCCAGCACTTTCTTGTCTGTGCGATGTAGCAAATACTCCAACTCACCACTCAGATAATAATAGAGCGCAGATTGTTTGTTGCCCATATATTCAAGGGTCTTGGCAAGATAGAGTCTTTTTTTATCTTGCATTTCCTCCTTGAATTCAGACCTTTCGCAGAAAGCTCCCCAATAGTTATACACCCATGTCAAGGTGTAATAATAGTATTGCATCAGCTTGGGCGAAATGTCTTCTGGCTTCAAAGAAAGCAACAGGTCTTCAGCCTGACTGTAGAAGCCTCCTGTGGATAACACCGCAGCCCGATTGATCTTGTTGAGGTTGATGTAATAGTCATCATGCAACTGTTCTGCCAATTGCAGGCCCCTTTTGGCATAGACCATGGCAGAGTCATATCGATAAGTATAATACTCACGATAGATTTGATTGTAAAGACTCAGACGCTCTCGTTTGCCGGAAGTAAGATTCAGTTTTTTCTTCATTCTTATGAGTTTCTTCTCTTTCTTGGAAGAGAACTCGTCCCGACGAGCTATATATTGGTCCAGACGATGAAGCAACTCATCCTTGTCCTCCAAATCCGCATTTTGGGAAAATGCCGCATTTGCCACCATCGGCATCACCACCATCATCAAGAGCCATACTATCTTCTTCATTGTCCTTTATTTATTATTGTTCTTACCAGTTTTTACTTAGTCATGAAAGAGAATAACCCTTTACGGTTGCAAAAATACGACTTTTATTCTTCTTTTCAATATCTACTCTCATAAAAAGTATTAATTTTATATATATTCTGATTATTAGGTAGTTAAGTCATTGTAAGAGTACCCACGCATCTACTCAAACCCTACACACAGCACCAAGGTGTCTAAAATCAATCTATCTTTGCAATCGAAATCGAACAGCATTCGATTCAGACCTAAATATTTTGGAATAAACAAAAATAAAATAATGTAACTAACAAAAGAACAAGTTATGAACCTAAAAATCCGTACATTCTCCATGGCTTTTGCTGCAATGTCAGCGACAAGCTACATGTATGCACTTCCTTCTAACAATATTGAAGAGAAGTCAAGTACAAAAGAAAAGAAGTCTCTTAATCTCGAAGAGGAATCCGTAGAGAAGAACAAGAAGGAAGAGCGTAA
>ENA-OOWC01000386-OOWC01000386.1-human-gut-metagenome-genome-assembly--contig:-NODE-386-length-10634-cov-3.275073_pt1 | contig 10634 bp, 8 predicted proteins | sample MGYA00241403_ERZ501313 | MGnify/ENA primary metagenome ERZ501313 (study PRJEB25962, sample SAMEA2042360) | human gut metagenome | biome: human gut; feature: human-associated habitat; material: faeces... | reverse complement strand
CAGCCTTGAGACGCTGGAGGAGGAGGGGCTTGCAGACGATATAGCGTTCGTCAGGCAAAGAGCTCATAACGTCAAAGATAACCGTCTGCCCGACTATCTCGTCTAACATATTACGGTTCAGAGTTTCCGCCATTTCTTTTTGCCTTTGCTTATCAAGGTGCTGATACCGTTCTATCTCAGATTCAGCTGCTTTTTTCAGAAAACTGTATCTGACAGCAGGCTGTACTATATGATATTCATAAGTCGGAGGCAGTTTTTTCCACACTCCCGATACATTTGCGAATGTTCTTTTTTCAATAAACGAAAGAAAGCCGATTTCTTTCAGCCATTTTTCAAGCTCTTTTATCATCTGTGGGGTAATGTAACAATCGGCATTTTTACCCGAACCGATCATCCGAGCGAACTGTTCGGCATTATCTTTTTTATCTGTCAAAGCGGTAATAATCTCTCCGTCGATCGAACCGCTATACAGCCCTGCAGCCTTTTCTGTAATACTTTTAAACTCGGCAAGCTCGGTTTCGTTGATATTTTTAAATGCGGAAGCTCTCTCATCTATATCGGCGTTATTCTTTAATGAATTTGCAATATTCATAGTAACTGCATCGTGCAGATAGCTCAATATATTTTCATATCCGATTGTGGATTTTTCGGCTTCATTTTTGTAAAACAAACCTCCGTACCGAATATAATCGTTTATATCTTCCGAGGGGAAAAGCGTGTGGTATTCTGCAAAAGAAGTATAGGTCGTATTGACTTTTCTTACTCTGTCATACAGCTCATAATCTTCTGCAAAAGCAATGCTTAAACTGTCCGTTCCTGTGATTATTATTCTTGTACCCGCTTTCGCAAAGCAATCCGCAATCGAAGAAGAATTATTGATAAAATCGGACACTATGGTTATTTCATTGATAAATATAACTGCCTTGCCTTTTTCTTGCTCTTCTGTAATTTTTCTTTCAAGCGTTTTCATTGTATCGCTGTCCTGCATTTCTAAAAAAGCACAGGATGCAGTATATGCGACAATATCGCAAAGCAACTGCTTCAAAAGAGTTGTTTTACCCGTTCTTTTCAAGCCGTAAACAGCAAGAATTTTTCCTTGATAGCATTCATCACCGAGAACAAAATCTTTCAGCGTGGCAAACGCTTTTCTTTTGTTCATGTCTGAAATATCTGTTGTGAAAGTTTCTGGATTTACTTCCTTCATATTTTTCTCCTTTCAGATGCAAAAATACTCTGATATCGTCTTGACATCACGCAATAGCTATGATAAAATCAAATATGAGGAATCGCTGCTTTGCAGACGGTTACTCCGAGCAAACAATTAAGTCTTATGCTTGCGTTAACGCAGGAAGGCCGCCTTGCATCTGATGATAGCAAGGCGGTCTTTCTTTATAATATCACAAAGCTGTTTCAATATTCATCGGACTTACGATATCCCTCATCGCCTGCAATTATCTCATCAAGAGTTCTCGGTGTGTAATTCATATAAGGCATCATCGCGCCTACATTGATGAAATTAGTAAGCGGAGTTCCGTGTACATCCCTGTTTGCCGCCAACGTCTTTCTGAGTCCCTTTACATAATCATATTCCTTTGTAGTATGCACATGACCGTACAGCATATATGACGTTTCAGAAAAATCAGTACGGAAAAACGGTATCGGATAATGGCACATAAGAACGTGCCTGCCCTCGTCCACAATTTCCTTTATATTCGTTATATCCTGAAACAGATTTTTAACATTACTGCTGTACTGTCTCGGATCGTGATTACCTCTGACAAGCACTTTATTGCCTGTAAGTCCGGATACGATATCATACCATTTGCTTTCCTTGTGCCATATAAAGTCACCGAGAATATACACGGTATCGTCCCGAGTCACACGGCTGTTCCAGTTAGAAAATATTGTATCGTTCATTTCGTCTGCATTTGCAAAAGGTCTGTTGTCAAACCTGATTACGTTTTCGTGACCGATATGCAGATCGGATATATAAAAGTTCATTTGTGCTCCTGATTTTTGCCATAATTTTTTAATAACGTTCTGAATTGTCGGTAAAATGATTGCAGATGATGCCCGAGTTATTCTGCCTTGTAGAGCTCACCGGGCTGCAGGATTATTTCCTTATCTGTTACAAATGTTATCTTCATCGGTTTTGTGCCGACATTTTTGATACATCCGACCTTATCCTTCGGCGGCTCCTCTATGTAAAGTCTGTCGTAGAATTGAATACCCCGACTTTCCGGAAACCAACGCACACCCGATTTACACAGGATCAAAGAATCCTGAAAATTTCCTACATGGTACTCTGCTCTTTCAATATGCGTTCTTCCGTATTCATCTTTATACAACGCACGATAAAAGAAACTGTCGGTAGACGGGATAAGCTCAAGGTAGACCGTATCATTGCCAAGCAAAGTATGATTTTTCTTAAAATCCTCCTGTGCCTTGCTTAACCATTTGCGAATTTTTGAAAGGAACAATTCGGGATCGTCTTTAAAGAACTCTTGCGCTAAGGCATTTAATGAATCGTCGTGTTGATCCACATTTATGAAGTCTTTATCCAAAAAATAAAGCGTGTTTCTTGTCTGTATATGAAGCCCTGATTCGTCGATTTCCACCGAGCTTATCGGTGAGGTATGTACGCCTGCGCCGTCACCGAATTTATACGATGCCCTTCCGTATGCTAATCCGTGTGCGATGAACTCTCCGCAGTTATAATGAATGCGCCAGTTCTTAAGTTCTGCCATAATGTTGCCTCCTTGCTTTCAGTAATAATTACTCATCATATTTGATCTTAGGTAAATTGCATATAGCATAACACATCTTTTTGTTCTTGTCAAATAACTTAACGCCTTGTATCTCAGGCAGTGTATATTACTTTCAAGGATTTCGGATAAAGGGAGGAAAGCAATACAGCCTGCGTTTGATATTCAGGGGTATTCTACGGCAAAAAACTTTGGGATATGGGACAATATTCTGAATATGATTTACTGACGCTTGATGTGCTTTAATTCAATTCACTTTCTTTGATGTAACCTGCCCCAAAAATTCATTTTAAAATCTAAACCAAAAAACTCACACGCTGCGTCAAGATTCATTGTCATCGTTCTTGATACGACCTGTGCGTTCAGACTGGGAGGCAATTCTTGACGTATCTGCTCCAAGATATAAGTACCGGTATTATCGGGAATCCTATATTCTAATATGCCTCGTTTTTTGTTAATGGTAAATGCCTCCGGTTCATAGTACCATGCTCTTTGTATTTTATTGATAGCGTTTCTGCCTACGGCTTTATTACCAAAATAGTCAGAATATGTGCATGGCTTTATGTATTTAGGAAGATCATCACCTAAGATCTCCTTTATTATTTCTATTATCGTTTCAGACGACTCAGCAAAAATATCCGGCAGATAACTGTCATCAGATCCCATCATATCATCAACCATTTTTTCTATCCGATCAAACATCCGACGTACATATTCACAATAAAAAGAATTACTCATGTGTTTCTCACAATTCGCTATCTTTTTGTAATTTGCTCTACCTTTTTCTTTATCCAGACTTGAATCAATATGGCAGATAAATACCCTTTTAGAAATATCGTTTTTTACTGATGGAATTTCGTTTGTTGTCATGACTACAGAGGGATAATACAGCAAATTCTCTTTCAATCCCCATTCATCGTATTTCACAATATTGCTGATATTATTCTGATACTGCTGTTTTGACAAATCATCGATTATAATCGGCACACCCTCACAGCTCTGCTTTAAAGGGTCGATAGTCGAGTTATTAAAAGCCCCGTTTTTATTGATCGTAACATTTTTACCGCTCATCATTTTTGACAACATCTTTGTAAACTCTGTTTTACCACCATTACTTTCTCCATAAAGCATAGCATATACAGGGAATTGCTTTATATCCTGACCATATTTGTTTGCTTGGAAGCGGAGATATGGCATAAACGGCGAAGCAAGGAACCAATTAGTGAATAAGAAATACATTTTCTTATTATTCTCAACATTCCCGGAAAAAGCATCAAACCCATCCATATACTCAATATAACAGCGAATATCAGATTCAATTGAGCTTCTTTCCGGATGTAGATCACATTCTTTATTATTGAAAGATAAAAGTTTTTTCTCTGCATCTACGCGAAGTTTCGGCATTACTGTCAACTTCTCTTCTCTTTCTGTTCTTTCGATTTTTAACCGTCTTTTTACGTTGCTAAGAACTTCCGGAGATAATGCGATCTGTCCTTTCTTATCTTTTTTAGGAATCAGTGGTTTTATTTCTTTTGATATTTTGTCAGCATCGACTGCAATGACATATTCCGGCTCTTCCGTTTCACTCAAGATAACTGCTTTTCTTGCTTTTATTGTAGCGGATATAGGCAAAGAATCCAGTAACTCATCCACTGAAGAATCAGGCTTAGCGATAAGTTTAGTGATGCATTTATGCTCAACGTTATCAGCACACTCCATTTTGAAACGTTCAAACTGCTCATAATAATACTCATACGCCGAAATGTTATCCATGTATGTAATGTTTTCACGCTGAATACCATTAAATGCCGAATATGACAAATTAGCCGATCCCGTTATCACCCTAACTCTGCCGTCATATGATTTTAAAAGATATATTTTTTCGTGGGATTTTATAGCTCTTGAAACATACAACTTAAGTGTTTCATTGTCTAATCTTTGTGCGAGCATATCAGCTGATTTATGTTTTGTAACGAATTTCAGCTGAGATAACTGCACGCTCATAACCATTGCAACACTGTCATCAAGTACAGCCTCACAACCAAATATTATTTCAGCGTTTTTGAAATTAGGAAGAACTCTGCTAATAAAATCAATACCGGATGAATAAGTAATAGCGTACATTTCATCAAACCCGCTGAAAAGATCTTCCCATACAACTTTATGAACGCATTTAAAATCTGCTTCAACCGCCTCAAGTTTATTGCCGGTTGATTTATCTGCTGACTTTTCTTCAGATAAATCAAACAAGCTAAGCTCCTGAATTTCGCTTTCAGTTTCTTTCATAGACTTTCTCCTCCGTATTCAAAATTAATGAATGTTTCTTATTTCAGAAATTATCATTGTGTTTACGATATTCCTTGACCATCGTTTCCGAAAGCTCGTAATACTTGCAATTATAATATTCACAAATTTTCTCAAGCTCTTCTTCAGATGAAATACCGCAATCTATGGCTTTTTCAATTCTTGGTGAAATGTAATCATTCTGAGAATGAACATCGATCATTGTATCAAAACATGTATTCAGTAAAATACTGAACGGAACTTCAATACGTTCACTTATTTCAGAAATTGCACAACAAGTTGCTGTATCAAATCCGTACTCATCAATAGCATGAATAAAGCTCTCGAAGTAGCCAAAATCATTATTGCAAGTGTCGCCGATCTCATTTTTCAACGCAATACAGAGTCTGTTGTTATTTTCGTAATTATCTTTAATGAAATCCGACAACTGCAGTTTTTCGTTCTTCATCTCAAGCTTTTCTTTTCTGATTTTTCCCGGTGTTATTCCATAGCACTGTTTGACAGCTCTGGAGAGCGACGACTGTTCTGAATAACCGTATTCCTGTGCAATATCAGCTATCGATTTACTTGGATCATCAACAAGTTCCTTAGAAATGAAATACATCCTTCTTTTCAGAAAGTAATTGTGCAAACCAATTTTTCCTGCTGACAAAATCGAAAGAAATTTTCCGAAATCCAAATCAGTATATCCGGATATTTCGTATATTCCACGTGAAATTTCTTCATAGCTGAGCTTTACACTATCATCGATATAGTCCATGATAGCATCAAATACGTTTTTGCTTTCCATATTTTTTGACCTCCATTTTTTATTTGTCTTTATTATATCATACAAACGAAGAACAGTATTGACAATCAGAGTGCAATAAATGTCAAAAATAAACTTTGTATTACCATTCAGGTATATTTTTATATAATTCTAGCAAAGTAGGTGTACAATAAAACGGACTGATGCATAAATTTTAGCTAAATCTTGATTTTAACTCTTACAATGTGAAAGAAAATCATCTCCGCTACGAAAAGTTGTTTGTTTGCTTCTCTTCTATTGAAACTATCGAAAAAGCGTTTTGCTGAAATGCTGCAAAATTTCTGATTTATGGCACGATTTTTTGTTAAAAAGCTACGTTTTTCTTGCATTTTATACTATTTTGTGGTATGCTATAAAATGAATAGGTAAATACTCAGATGATATTGCGTATTGCTCAGCAATACTGATTTATATTTATTAACAATAATCAAAACGGAGGTAAGCACAATGGCGGAAAAGAATAACGCCAATATCGGCTTTGAAAAACAACTTTGGGACGCAGCAGGTGTCCTTTGGGGACACATCCCGGCGGCAGATTACAGAAAGGTAATCATTGGGCTTATCTTTTTGCGTTACATATCAGGTGCTTTTGAAAAGCGTTATCAACAACTTGTTAATGACGGCGACGGATTTGAAAATGACAGAGACGCTTATACCGAAGAAAATATATTCTTTGTACCTGAAGCTGCGCGTTGGAACAAAATTTCTTCCGCCGCACATACAGCCGAAATCGGTATAGTCATCGATGATGCAATGAGAGCCATAGAAAAAGAAAACACTACTCTTAAAAATGTACTGCCTAAAAACTATGCAAGCCCTGATCTGGACAAGCGTGTTTTAGGTGAAGTGGTTGACCTGTTTACCAATATGGATATGGGCGACACAGAGGAAAGCAAAGACCTTCTCGGCAGAACTTATGAGTATTGTATTCAGCAGTTCGCCGCTTACGAAGGTGTTAAGGGCGGCGAGTTCTACACACCGGCAAGTATTGTTAAAACCATCGTTGCTATCTTAAAGCCGTTCAAGAACTGCCGTGTATATGATCCTTGCTGCGGTTCGGGCGGTATGTTCGTACAGAGTGCAAAGTTCATTCAGGCACACAGCGGTAAGCGTGGAGAAATCGCTGTTTATGGTCAGGAGTCCAATGCCGACACTTGGAAAATGGCAAAAATGAATATGGCTATTCGAGGTATTGACGCAGACTTCGGTCCGTATCAGGCAGATACATTTTTCAATGACCTACACAAGACCTTGAAAGCCGACTTTATTATGGCAAATCCGCCTTTCAATCTTTCCAACTGGGGACAGGAAAAGCTCAAAGACGATGTTCGTTGGAAGTACGGCACACCGCCTGCCGGCAATGCCAACTATGCGTGGATTCAGCATATGATACACCACCTTGCGCCGAATGGAAAAATCGGTCTTGTACTTGCAAACGGTGCGTTGTCCTCTCAGTCCAGCGGCGAGGGAGAAATCAGAAAGAACATTATTCAGGCTGACCTTGTGGAAGGAATTGTTGCTTTGCCGACGCAGCTCTTTTACAGCGTTACCATTCCTGTTACGCTTTGGTTTATTACCAAGAACAAAAAGCAAAAAGGCAAAACCTTGTTTATCGACGCTCGCAAAATGGGTTATATGGTTGACCGCAAGCACAGAGATTTTACCGATGATGATATTCAGAAGTTGGCAGATACATTTACCGCTTTCCAAGAAGGTACGCTTGAAGATGTCAAAGGCTTCTGTGCGGTTGCCGACCTTCAGGAAATCGAAAAGCAGGACTTCATTTTGACACCGGGCAGATATGTGGGTATTGAAGAAGTCGAGGACGACGGCGAACCGTTTGAAGAAAAGATGACTCGCCTTACTTCTGAGCTTTCGGAGATGTTTGCCAAGTCTCACGAACTGGAGGACGAAATCCGCAAGAAACTGGGGGCGATTGGGTATGAAGTGTAAGCTTTCTGATATTTGCAGTTTTCGCAAAGGAAAAGTAGAAGTAGAAAATCTAAATGCGAAAAACTATATATCGACCGAAAATATGTTGCCAAATAAGTGTGGAATTACTGAAGCAAGTTCTTTACCAACTGTGTCCTTAACACAGGAATATAAAAACGGTGATGTCCTTGTTTCTAACATTCGCCCTTATTTCAAAAAGATTTGGCAAGCCCAATATGATGGCGGTTGCTCAAACGATGTATTAGTCTTTGTTCCAAAACCTAATATGGATAAAGATTTCTTATATTATGTACTTGCGGATGACGATTTCTTTACATATTCTATGGCGACATCGAAGGGAACGAAAATGCCACGAGGAGACAAAACCTCAATAATGCAATACGAAGTTCCTTTGATTGATTTGCAGGTGCAAAAGAAAATCGCAAGTGTTTTGAAGGCATTGGACGAGAAAATTGAACTTAATAATGAGATAAACAATAATTTAGAGCAGCAAGCTCAGGCAATATTCGCAAATGAGTTTTTATCGCTTGATACGCTACCCGAAGGCTGGAAGCAAGCCAGTTTGATAGACATTGCGGACTATCTAAATGGTCTTGCTATGCAAAAATATCGTCCAACCGCTGACGAAACAGGTATTCCAGTTCTTAAAATTAAAGAGCTTCGTCAAGGCTGTTGTGATGATAACAGCGAACTGTGTTCTCCAAGCATTAAAAGTGAGTATATCATTCGCGATGGCGATGTTATCTTCTCTTGGTCAGGCAGTTTGTTAGTTGATTTTTGGTGTGGCGGTATCTGCGGCTTAAATCAGCATTTGTTCAAGGTAACATCAAACAAGTATAACAAGTGGTTCTACTATGCTTGGACAAAACACCATCTTGACCGTTTTATTGCCGTTGCTGTTGATAAAGCTACAACTATGGGACACATCAAGCGTGACGAACTTTCAAAAGCAGAGGTTCTCATACCTAACGAAGCAGATTACAAGCGAATCGAAACTTTGCTTCAGCCAATTTACGATTTGATTATCGCAAACCGAATAGAGAACAAAAAACTTGCTGAAACAAGGGATTTCCTTTTGCCTCGTCTAATATCCGGCGAACTTGATGTCTCCGACATTGACCTTTAAGCCGCTAAATTATTGTTTATTCTCTCGTTTTCCTCGATTTTGTCATCAATAGAGCCGAGAATAGTAGCAATCTTTTCCTGCACTTTCTTATCAGAAGGTACATTCACAACAATATTCTTCATTGTGTTTCCAGATACTTCTTTGAACGTCGTACCGCTACCCATTCCTTCAATTTTATCCTTGTTGTATTTGAGTAAATAAAACAGGAAAAGAGGGGCTGTATTCTCATTGGGAATAACACTCTTAAAGCCCTGATTGGTGCAAACTTCATTAGCGGCAATAGCGACATATCCTATCGGCGCTCTTGATGAAAACAATACGGTGTTCGGTGGCAAGAGTTGAGTAGAACAGCTTTTCAAACCTATTTCTGTAATGTTTCTTTCGCCCCGTTCAATATAACGACCGGAGAAAGCGGATAAATCCTTTGGTGTAATCCAAGCAATTTTCCCGTTCTCATAGTTTTCCAGCTTTTTTGTTGAAGGCGTTGCACCGCCTATAACGGTTCCAATATCAGATATTTTTCTCTCAACCCATTCAGCCATAATCTTTTCCTCTCTATCCAATGTATTTTCGATGTGCAATCTTAACATTGCTCTGCTTAACCATTGCATACTGCAAGGTTGTATCTATTTTTCTATGCCCCAAAAGCTGTTGAAGCTGTTCAATGGGCATTCCTTTATCTATTGCCATAGTTGCAAGTGTACGCCTGAACTTATGCGGGTGTACCTTGTTAATACCTAATTGCTTTCCAAATTCTCTAAGGCGAACCTCAACACCGCCGATTTTCAGTCTTTCGTGTGGCGATTTCAGCGATACAAACAGCGCCGGATTGTCGTCCGTTCTGCTATCCAAGTAGTTCTGCAAATGTATCTTTGTGCGAGCGTCAAAATAGACTACTCGCTCCTTACTGCCTTTACCAAACACAATACATTCTCGCTCGTTGAAATCAATATCATTTCGGTTAAGCAGTACCATTTCGCCGACACGCATACCTGTTGAAGCCAGCATATCAATAATTGCCAGATCTCTGAGTTCTGTGCAGTTATCCCTCATAAGCTCTAACGCTTCATCGGAGTATGTCTCCTTGATATTCGTGCCGGTTTTTACTCTGTGTATGCGTCTTACCGGGCTTTTTAGTATGTAATCCTCGTCCTCTAACCAAGAGAAGAAGCTGGAGAGAATACGGCGGATATTGTCTATCGTTACCTTGCTTGATTTCTTCTTTTCCTGATATTCCATCAGGTATCCTCTGATGTCGTCTGTAACAATGTGTTTGACATCTTTTTTGAGTTCACAGAGCATAGCTTCGATAGTTGCCTTGTAGTATTTAAGAGATTTCTCGGAGCAGCCCTCAATTCGCTTAGCCGAAAGAAACAGCTCCACAAAGTCTTGTTCCGATGGTTTCTCTTGTTTCTGGTTTTCTGTTACCTCATACTTTGCAAGGGTGTATTGCAACACCTCTTGCAGTTTTTCGTTTTGTGCGTTATTCAGGTAAGGCAACATTCCCTGAATAACATCTTTGATTAAATCTTGTTTCACAGTCAATTCTCCTTTTTATTCTTAGAGAACGACTATGGGGCGGAAGTCCCCCGATGTTAACTCCCGCCACCCACGGAAGTTATGGGTATGTTATATGCTAAACAATAATTTAGCGGCTTAAAGGTCAATGTCGGAGACA
>ENA-OOWC01000374-OOWC01000374.1-human-gut-metagenome-genome-assembly--contig:-NODE-374-length-10808-cov-5.346043_pt1 | contig 10808 bp, 6 predicted proteins | sample MGYA00241403_ERZ501313 | MGnify/ENA primary metagenome ERZ501313 (study PRJEB25962, sample SAMEA2042360) | human gut metagenome | biome: human gut; feature: human-associated habitat; material: faeces... | reverse complement strand
TTGTCCTTCAAGCATAGCCTTTATCAGTTGAGGCTCAATAGCGCATCGGGCTTCTTTAGGCGACATTCCGTTCTTTATGAGCGTGGAACGCTGCATGGCAATCTCTTGCTCGTAAGGCTTAGAGTTGTCGTAATGCTCTCCGTCTATTATGGCTTGGCAGTCGCCCACCATCCATACTTCTTTTCTGCTATTGCTGTAAATAACGGCAGAAGCCGTAAGGCGTTCCTCGGGATGCTGCAACAATCGCTCAGCCACGCCCAAAGGCTTATACACTTTATCGCATATATAATGCGTGATGCCTTGGCAGAAATCATCTACCGTAGCATCAGCCTTCAGTTCATGCTGGATATATTCAGAGATGAGCATCATGGCATAACGACCATTCTTCATCTCCGGATTAAGGTGCTTAGGAGTCTTACTCGTACTGCCGTCTATCACGGCGATGAAATCATCGGTCACGACCAGTCCATCCTCACAGGCCTCCTGGCACTTCTTGCCAATAATGTTCTTCTCTATTACATTCATGATTTGACGTTCATACATTACTTAACAACAAACTTCTTACCAGCCACGATGTATATGCCAGAAGAAAGATTGCTCATATTATTTCGGGTGCCCACGCGTTGCCCGCTCAGGTTATAAACAAACCCATCGGTTTGAACCGCAGCGTCCTCTTGTCCTGCCACGTTCTCTATGGCTGTCGTAGAAGAATCACCATCAAAGCTGAACGAGAGCGCCTTGGCATTGCCGTGTTCATCTGTTATGGTGACATACCAACTTGTACCCACAAAGCTGTTCCAAGCAGAACTGAGATGATACATATCACCGTTATTTACCACGTATGCATTAGCAGGAGCTGCACCTGGGTCGTAATAGAAGCCATGGAACTGAACCGTATAACGACCAGAAGTTGTCTCTTCTATTACGTCATCACCAGTAAATGTAGGAGGAACAACACCCTTTACCTGATAGATAGGTCCTTTTACCTTTACCGTGGTATTGTTACCCCAAGGGAATGTGTATTCATCCTTCTTTGTCTCGATATCGGCCTTCTTGCCCACCTTGATGATATAAGGCCTGCCAGCAACGATACCCTCATTATCAGGATCAACAGTCCTGAAATAGACACAGGTTCCTTCCACCTTGTCAAAGACACTGAGTTTTACCTGCTTGTCGCCTCCGAATGTCTGTTTCACCTGGTCGCCCGTCAGTGTGCAAGGAAGAATAAGGCTTTCCCACTTGTTCACGTGGAAGTAGCGGCGTATGTTGTAAGTAACGGGGTACTTATACGGGTCAGTACCCTTATTGTGGTTGATGCCACTTGGGGTGTAGTAAGTGTCATCGTCGTTCTTGGTAGTGGTAAACTCGTCTTTACTTGTGTTCGTAGCATCGAGATACCACTGTTTGTCTCCCATATAGAAAAGTTGGAAATTGTCGAAAAAGGCATAGCCTCCCTCGTTGGTTCTCTTGCCAGCACCGATGTAGAGAGTACCCGTACCCGTCTTTGAGTCTTTATCCGCCTCTACGAGGACTGCCACACTGTTGTCGTACTTACGATGGTCCACATCCTTGTCTTCATAAGGATTGCTCTCTGCGAATATCTTACCTGCATTGACACAATACTTGATAACAATAGTCTTAAAGCCATTCGGGTCTTCCGTTGTCATATTCTGCATCATATCCCAGTCTGCAGATTCAATGGTCTTCAGAGTCGTCTGATTGCTTATCTTCTTATAGTCTTGCGAGGCAAAAACAAAAGAAGTGTTGTCCTTGTCGTTCTTATTATTAGGATTAAAATAAAATCCCTGGCAATTGACACGATAAAGACCGGGCTTCAAGCCTGTGATTTTCTGAATCAAGTAGTTGCCTGTTTGACCATTATAATCGCCTTTAGGTCCTATCCAAGCCGTCATATACGCCAGTTCTTGCACATTTTCCTGCAAATTTGGGAAAACATAGGTATCTTCGTTTCTGTTGTAACAGAACTGCCAAACATTGTCCTTTGACTTTGTACCATAATCACCATACAACGTACCCTTAATACCCTTGTTGTTTCGTTCGAAACGAGCATCCTGCACAAGACCAGATACATTGATATACTTTTTATTCTGGCTATTAATGACATTACGGTAGTCATCTATATTGATGAAATAGAACGTCTCAGCCTTGCTATCGTCCGTAGTAACCACCAGGAATTTCTTCTGTGGTTCGCCTGCTTTAGGATTAGGATCTTCGTAATAACTCAGGTAATAATTTCGCTCTTCATTATCGCTATATCCCAGATTGTCACTCCACTTAGAATAGATTTTATAACCATTACAGGTATTAGGAACAGACTCAATATACCATTTAATCCTATCGGGAGCAGAATTAATCAAATTACCATTCCCATCCTTATAATCCTCGGCATTGAGCTTTCCACGATCCACAAACAAATAAATGGACTTCTTAGTTTCATCGTTCGCCACAGGAAAGATGCGCTCATCATTAGCCATGGTAGGCTTGACACCAAGATAGTCGGCAGTTCCGGTTTCGTGAGAAGTTGTAGGATTATGCACCCATGAGTGGATGTAATAACGTTTGTTGTTAGGATCGCTGTTGTTAGGATCGTCGGCGACCTCCTCTACATAGAAGTTCATACCCACTTCTGCCAGGATAGGCTGCGCTCCATAGAGGCCACCCACTGTTACAAACTTGTTGGGTTTTGTTGCATACAAATATGTTATTTTCGGCTCATTCGAAGTGCTGACAATTGACCCTAAACTCTGATTATAAGCAGACCAGTCTATATCCTCTACACTAATTCTATCCTGTTGATCTTGGGCAAAAGACGACAAGGACATCGAGATGCACAAGGCAAGCACCGAAATTCTGAAAAAGAGTTTCATCTTCATCTTATAAATTTTTAATACATTATCAATACTTAATATCATCATCCCACACATTAAAACCATGCCATTTGGCATAGTTGTCACTTCCTTCGCCAGGAGTACCTTCGACAATCGGCTGCTTATTGCCACTGCCGTCATCCCATGACGTAGGATTGTTCATCAGATTCTCCTGACAAACCTCTACGATCCTCACCTCTGGGACAACATAAACTTTTCTTTTATTCATATTCATTTTACTTAAACCAAAGTTCATCTTAAAGCTAAAGAAATTCCAATTGGAGATTAAAATATTAGAATACGGTTATAACACCGTTAAAATCCCATTAGAACACCACCTTCTTTCCTTTATAAATATACACACCCTTAGTTGTAGGTTTCGCAATCTTCACACCACTGAGAGTATAATAAGCAGCACTCTCGTTGTTGTCTACCTGAACAGAATGAACACCTGTTGACGAAGGAGGTGCAAGGAAGTCAAAGCCAAGTGCATCTTTTGCAGCTCCTGCCTTGTCGTAGAGGTTGAGCCAAGCACTCATACCGGGCACAAACCTGGGCTCTAACAAGCGGTTGAAACAACCATTAGCAAAATAATACTGATTCTCATCTGTGATGTAGGTGGGAGTTGTGGAAGCCCAGATGCTGTTACCCTCAAAGCTATCACAATCATCACCATTATCGAGAATCCTGGCTGCATACTCCTTGGAGTAGCCTCCTACAGGCACGTCATTGACACGAACCAGGAAACCATTCTGTGCTCCAATCTTGTTCACCTTCGTCAAGACAACAGCACCCTTACCTTCATCGTATGCGCCCTTATAGGCTGAGATACCTGACACATCGGTGAAATCAACATCAAAATTGAACGAACAGGGTACAAGATTTTCCTCTGGCTTGATGATGACTTGATCGTCAATATTCTCATAACCTGCGCTCTTCCATGATTCGATGCCAGCAGGACGTGTATGGAAACGTGGCAATGCATTGTTGTTCCATGTCCAGTCACCCTTCTCAGAAATACTGTAGGGCAAGGTGAAGTAAACATCTTTTACGTTAGGACTGTTGAACACCATATTAGGGAAGCTCCACACATTGGCTGTCCATACCACGGTTGTAAGGGTTGGAATGTTATAGAATGCACCTTCACCAACATTAGAGATTGTCCATGGCAAAGTCACATTAGTCAACTGAGTATTCTCGAAAGCCCAAGCACCGATAGTGGAAAGCGAACCAGGCAGATTGAAGTACTCGATGCTTGCATTCTTGAAGGCATGGTCACCGATAGCCTTAATGCCGTCAGGCAGAACGATGCCCTTGATTTTACTGCAACTATAGAACGCACCCGCCTCGTCGCACTTACTGCCACTCAACTTGTCGTCGTAACCTCCGGCAATACGCTTCACATCATAGTAGTTGTCACCAATCTTCACGTTCTTCTCGATGACAGCAATACCATTGGCAGGAAAAGTCAGCTCATCCCAACCAGCAACCTGGGCATAGTCGTTGACGATTTCATACTTGATACCGTTGACGATTGTAGACTTCACAACAGGTACTGAAGGATTCTCACCGCTAACATCGTCAGGCAAATCTGTGTCAGCAAGATACTTAACGCCGCCGAATGGGATCATAAGGGTCATATCCTTCTTGTTGTTATTTTCATCAACCTCTTTCCAGTCGTTGGTATCGTCAATCCAGGCAGTAATGGTATGACTTCCCTCAGGAGCGATGAAGTAATTATCTGCACCACCTGTTGTCACAGAGCCACCGCCACCATTAGCAATCAATGTTGCCGTTGCATGCGACTTCAAACCATCCTTGAAAGTATCGCACCAAGTGATAAAGCCTGTTCCGTATGTCTTGCCGTCCATCTGGAACTGAAGACCAATCTTCGTACCAGCAGGAATATCCTTGTCACCAGCATTGGCAATGACTGCGCCCATCACGAGGTGGTCGCCAGTATTGATGGCATCCTCGTCCTTCTTGTTGCTGACAAACACCTTGGTGACAACCAGGTCGTAACCTCCCATAACAGGAGTGAACTTATTAGAGTTGTCTGCAGAAGCTGACACATTGAAACGCTTGGTACGAGAGTTGTTGTCTTCAGTCAGTTCATTTTTGAGATCTGTATCTGGACACACTGTCGCAACAGCAACATGACCGCCCTTCACACTTTCCCATGAAGAAGCAAGTTTAAAATCAACAGACTCATGTGCCTTCAAACCGTCGCTTATAGTAACAGAACCTTTTGAGACTCCATCAATATTGACTGCAACTGTAAAATTAGCCTTCTCTGGAATATCTATATCCGAATTATTCTTTATCTTACCATACAAAACGACCTGGTCACCTTCCTGGAGGTTATACTCATCGTTCTGATTTCTCCAAGAAAGTTCTTTTAATTCAAGATCATAGCCCTTTACATTCTCCCAAGGGTCGACAACAGGAACTGTTAGGATTACCCTGCCTGGCTCGGGAACGACATAGGAAACGTTATTACCTAAAAGTTCCGCACCTAAAGACTGGGCCAGATCTTTATTGTTGTCTGTCCAGAATGGATAAGTTGAGTTATTGCCTTTCTTGTCACTTCCATAGTTGGCGATCTTCAAGCCGTCAAACTTCACATTCTTATCAGCTATACGCATGGCGCCACAAGTATGCCCCACACAAGAATAGGTGATATCCTCACCGGTAAGACCCGTACCTAAGATTTGAGTATCATAGAACACGACATTACTTGGTCCTGTCATTGTACGCACGGCATCGAAAGGAGAATCGTAAATCTGCGTATTGCGGAATGTTATATTCTTCACATCCTGCTTCAAATCGATGGCAACCAAATCCTCATTCCAGCTGTCGGCATTGGTACCGCAACGTACAAGGATGTTGTTTTCGAAAGTAATGCCCTTATTGTTGCTGAACTTATATCCATCAAAAGTTGTATTCAGGTGAATACCTGCTGCCATGAACATATCACGAATGTAGTTGTTGTAAACATGATGACCGCTACCACCATAGAGCGCAATGCCACCTGCACGCCAGATAAACTCGATGGTGTTGTAAGCGAAGACATTGTTCTCCTCATCCTTGGCGTTCATATAACTGTTGTTCCAACAAGCCAAGCCATCATCGCCATTATTGCGGATGGAGCAGTTATAGACTGCTGCATTGCTTGTACCCTGACAGAAGTTGACACCATCAGCAAGGTTGTTACGAATGCGGCAGTTGATAACCTTCACGCCATCGCTATAGTCCATAGCACCATTATAGTCGCCAAACCAAAAACCAGTCTCGAAGTGTTCCTCCCATACATCGTGAATCACAGAGCCGTCACAGAACACATCCATGAAGCACTTGTATACGGCCTGCTGATTATAGCGAGAGCGGAGATTAGAGTTGATATACATGTTGCAGAACTCTAAGTTCTTGCAATAGCCATCTGCACCACCATTGCTGCCATTACCACCAGAAATACCACCACCGAAAGCCTTATCACTTGTAAACTGTATATTGGTGTACCAGATACCTGCACCCGTAATCTTCACATCCTTGCAGTAGATGTTCCACATACCACTGAGATGCCACGTACCTTTTGGAATATATACCACCTTGCTGCCAGCATCAGCTGCCTTCACTGCTGCCACAAAAGCTGCAAGGTCATCCTTTCCGTCATCAGGACAGGCACCAAAGTCGGTGACACTTACCGCACCACTTGGACGTCCTATAGGATTGACAACATCTTCTATCTCCAAGAAATCAACACCATAAGTCAAGCCATTGGCACCACTGCTCTGAATCTTGATCCTGTCGCCTTCCTTAAGAGGCTCGTCCAACAGAAAGTGAACCTCATCAAAAGCGAAACAGCCAACACCCCCATCGGGAGCATCAGAAGGATTGCCACTGGCAAAATACTGCCACATCCAATACGAGTTTAGGTAAACGGTCTTCACCTTATTGCCATTGACGTAAACATCGAGGGAACCTTTCTGTCCCATACCATCACCTGTATCAGGCATGGTAAAGCGCATGGTAACGCCACGCCCTACGACATTGGCATCCTCAATGACATGTACTGTCCACTCTGCACTGGCACCATTGCCAGGCAATTCCACATAACTATGTTCGGAAGCCTGAGACGCAATGTTGAAACGATCCATCATCGCCGAAGTCTTCAAGGTGGCACCACCACCTAAAGATGCCTTCTGAGAATCATACCGCACATAAGGAACGGCAGCACCAGCAATACCGTCAGCCTTGGGCCCAGGTATCTGAAAATCCTTTGCATCAGCTACCGAAGCCTGCGCCTGGAGCAAAGAACCCAATGCCATCGACAAGACAACGGCTCTCATCACATTCAAAAACTTGTTCATATTTATTAATTCATATTATTGTTGTAAGTCATAGACTGTGGTGCAAAATTACAGCCAATACAAACATGATACAAGAAGACTAACGTATATATAATGAAAAGATAAATGATAATTTTACAACCCACTAACAATCAACACTTTACAAATCAAAGAAACTATTATTGTATAATGAGAATATGAACTATCAGAAGAAAAAAGGCAAACAAAAGCCCCCATAAGCACGTATGGGGGCTTATACCTATATGAAGAAATGGAGTTATTTGGTAACAACCACCTTAACAGACTTACCAGCTTGACGCTTGATATAGATTCCCTTACCAGAAAAACCATTCACACGCTTGCCATCAAGTGTATAATATTCGGCAAAAGAAGTTACATCTGCATTCACCGACGAAATACCAGTTGAACCTTTCTTGATGACAGAAATCGTCATATCTGCAAGATTCAATTTCACATCATAAGTACCAGCCTCGGTAATATTCCACTTGTTGTCGTCACCACCATATACAACCTTGCTGTCGTCTGCAGCATCCTTTACATAAGCAGTCTGATCAAATCCCATATACTTATTGACAATAAACTTGAACTCACCCTCTTTTAGATCGGCTGTTGCGGTATAAACCATAGGATTCTCTGCATCCTGCGTCAATAGTACACCTTTGTCTATCTGCCATCCATTAGGAGTTGCATCGCCTATCATCCACAACTCAGCATGTTTGGCATGGGCATCCTGATAAGCTGACTTGGTTAGGGTTATAGTTTTGTTATTTACATCACAAACAATGTCATAGTTGGCAGACTCGCTTACCTTGAACTTCGTATCGTTGCGGTTTACCTCAGAAGAAAACATCTGAGCAGCAGTACCATTCTCCAAAACAACATCTTCATTGCCTGCACGGAGCTGATAACCATTGAAGTCGCTCTCAGCCATCAACTTAAATCCTTTATCTGCCTCAAGATAAAGAGTAGCTTTGCAAATTCCATCTTCGCCAGGAAGCAGTACGGTACTGTTGGCAAATCCCCAACCACTCCAGATAGCATCGCCCATCACAAACAGATGATCTACAACAAAATCGGCATAATGCTTTTTGATATCAATTGTCATGTCGGCAAGATTTACAGTCACATCGTAGGTAGCTGCCTCGGTGATTGTCCACTTATTATCGTCACCGCCAAAAACCACCTTAGTATCATCTGTGGCATCTCTCAAATAAAAAGTCTGCTCAAAGCCACCATCATTATTCTGAGCTATTTTCATCTCACCAACCTTCAAATAGGTCGTAGCTTTAAAAACCATTGGATTCTCCAAATCCTGTGTCAGCGGGGTTAAAGAGCCAAAATCCCAACCACCAGAAGTTGCATCACCAACCATCCACAAAGCATTGTGATTGACAGGGTGCTCTTGATAAGCAGACTTGGTGGCTGTAATGGTCTTGGTATTGAGGTCGCAAACTACATCATAGTTTGCAGACTCTTTTACCTGAAATTTCTTGTCGTTACCCTTCTCCTGGTTATCGTACAGCTGAACAGCCACTCCTTCTTCAAGTTCAACGTCGCTGTCACCTGCATGATATTGTAAGCAACCCCAATTAGCAGCAGTCAGCAACTTAAATCCCTCCTTAACGGTCTCACCATCTACCTTTTTCAGATAAACAGTCGCCTTAAACACATTTTCGCCATCAGGCAACATAACAACACTATTTTCAGGAGTCCATCCACCCCAAACAGCGTCACCGACAATCATCAACTTGTTTGCTGCAAAAGAAGCCACAACACTCATGGCAAACAAAACGCAGCACATTAAAGAACGAGTAATTTTTTGTACCATAATCATCTAATTTAAAATTTATATTAGCGTTAATATTTTTTCATTTCATTCATCCATCACGACTTTGCGTGAAAGACATACCATATTTCCAATTAACTTAACGACATAAATGCCTTTAGACAAACCTTCTGCCACAATACCATCCATAACAACTGGAACTGAAGCCATATGTTTACCGTCTATGGTGTAAACAGATACTGCCACCTCTCCGACGGCAGACTTGACATACACTGCACCACGGCTGCATGCCACCTTGACCAACGAAGGCTCCTTTACACAGCCGATAGCTGTCGTCGACTGATCAGTTCCATTCTGTTTAGCATTATTGTTCAGCTTCACAGCCTTCATGGTTTCCGTCAATGTATTGACCGTTATACGGTACGTTCCTGCATCGTAGATAATCCATTTAAAATCCTCACTACCTGTTGTACGGAAATTATATTCGCCAACCAAAGGATAATCGGGCACATATGGATGATAAGTCTCAGAGAACCAATCGGGAGCTGTTAATATCTTCAGTTTATTAGGCTCATTACGGGAATCATTCCAGTTCGGTGTCAAATATCCCTCCCATTTCAACTCTTCGGGTTTTGATGGATTGGGGGTAAAGTGGCTACTCGCATCCCAATAGTTCCAAGCTGATGCACAACAGCCACCTACTAAATAGAGTGTGCTAAAAGGTTTGAACACCTTGGCGTATGCTAACTGTAAATCCTTACGCAGATAGAAAGTATATTTGCCTGGAACAGCAACACTCCATCCCTCTACATCGCCATTGGTGGTTTCTTTTAAAGAAGCTTTCACGTCCTTGCCAAAAGTTATGTCTACCCCATCGAACAAAGGGACATAATACTTTGTGGAAGCTGTGGGCTGTGGCGTATCTCGAAAGATAATTTTGCCCGACTTGAAGTCGCCAGCTAACTTATACTCTATACCTCCCATCACTTCCATCTCAACAGTCTTGCCGTCAAGAGCAGAGCCAGTAGCATAAAGTTTGTCTGGAAGATTAACAGCCTGTTCCTCATCATAGAGTGCCATCTGCATGCTTCGCAAATCCACATATATCGTATAATCACCGGTGGCAGCGGGCTTGAACTTTAAGTCTCTGCTATTATCCAGGCCGTAATTTATCTCGAAATTGAGATTGTAGCTTTTACCCTTGTCAACAAGCTGTCCTGAGGAAGTTGCAACAATATGCTTAACGAAAGCACGTGTGTTTATAAATTTAAACTCTTTGTCAGCCTCAAGATGCCCTGACCAACGGAACACGCCATCATCTACCTTCTGCATTTCACCAGCTTTCTGTACGTCCCAAGCATAAGGAGTAGCATCACCGATGATATACAACTGCGACAGTTCTAAGGAATTAGACATATCTGCAGCCTTCATTGAAAGTACAACAAAGAAAGTGTAAAACCATATACTTATCCTTTTCATATGTCAATAGCTTTAGTTTTTGATAAATTTTCTAACATAGGTCTGATTGTCTGCTACCACTTTGCCGATATAAAGCTGTGGGAACAAGTTTGTCAGGTCTTCTGTAAAACTATTCACGTTGCTGTAAGTGTTTCTGAGCACAGTCTTGCCCACACTGTTACTTATTTCGAGCGCGACTTTTTTTTTAGTACTTTCAAAAGAACCTTTCAGTTTTTTGCTGTTTCTTTCATACAATAGTTCGTTAAAATTTGAGTATATGGCTACGCGGCCTTAGGCTGCCAGCCA
>ENA-OOWC01000367-OOWC01000367.1-human-gut-metagenome-genome-assembly--contig:-NODE-367-length-10944-cov-2.492975_pt1 | contig 10944 bp, 7 predicted proteins | sample MGYA00241403_ERZ501313 | MGnify/ENA primary metagenome ERZ501313 (study PRJEB25962, sample SAMEA2042360) | human gut metagenome | biome: human gut; feature: human-associated habitat; material: faeces... | reverse complement strand
CCAAGCCCGGCCGCATCAGACGGGACAAGCAGCGAAGGCAAGGTCTGGGCCGATGAAGCCACTGCGGCAAAAAACATCATTATAGTCAATACTTTTCTCATAACTGTCAGAGTTTTACGATGTTGGACTTGATTTCCTTACCGTCCGCATTCACCACTACGGTATATGCTCCGGCTGAAGCGGCGGACATATCCACCTTGACCGGCTCGAATGGCGTCACGCCTGTGAAACTGCCCTTGAAGAACACGGCTCCTGAGGCTGCTATCACCTTGACAGAAACGGAGTTGCTCTCCTTGCCGAGTCTCAGGTTCAGCACATTCTTCACCGGATTAGGGTAGCAGGTCAGCTCCTTGGAACCGTCCGTGACCATCACTTTGAACGAAGCCGATACGGATTCTCCACGCACATCCGTTCCCGTTACCGTAATTTCAGACGTGCCGTAATTCATCGTGGTAATCAGGAATTTTCTGTCTGAATAGGTCATATTGGCCACATCCGGATTGGAGAACTCGAATTTGTAGGTAAGATCCTCACCGTCCTCGTCATAGAAATAGTCCGCCACATCGACTTCCTCGGTACCGGATGCCTTGGAAGTATAGAAACGGTTCTCCATCTCCTTGACCAGCACCGGTTTATGATTTTCCAATACGGTATATTTCACCTTAGCCGCAGCTGCCAGTCCGTAATAATCAGTAACTGTCATCTCTGCCGTATATGTGCCTGAAGGCGTATTCGGGCCTGCGATTTTCACCTTCGGATTTTCTCTTGTCAATGTGTCGAGGACAGCGCCTGCAGAACCCGGATTCAGGTCAATGTTGTAGAAATGTCCGTCCGGTTCCTCGATCTCAAAGGATGCCGTCACCGTTTCGTGAGGCTTGAGCATAAACTCCACAGGAGACAATGCCTTGATAACCGGAGCATTGTTTCCGCCTGTAGATACTTTCACTCTTTCGGTCAATGCTGACTTGTTTCCGGCCAAGTCCACTGCCTGGGCCGCCACATAATATTCCGTATTGAATTCAGCACCGGAAATCGAGCCGTTCAGCACTTCGCCCACTTTCTGGTTTTCGACATAGAACATACCGAACATGACGTTCTTGGTCGATGTGAAATTGGTCTTGGAATAGTAGATGCATATCGCGCTCGGTTTGCCGTCATCCGCATCTTCAGGGACAGCGACACTGAACTTGATATTGTTCGACTGGGTGCTGACCGAGAGTCCGGTAGGCATTTCAGGAGCCACACCGCCGCTGCCGGCAACTGCCTTATAAGCATTGACAAGACCTTTTCCGAGATAATAACCCGCGTTCTGGGCACTGATGTCGGTCACGGATTCCTCCAGCCTCTTCCTGAGGGCATCCGGCGTATATCCCTGTCCGCCGTAACGTGCAAGTATCAGCGCGGCAATGCCTGACACGTGCGGGCAGGCCATGGACGTTCCCTGCATCTTGCCGTATTTGTTTCCCGGCAATGTGCTCAGGACCTGATTTCCTTTCTTGACATCTCCGCCCGGAGCCGCCACATCGCACCATGAGCCGTAATTCGTGTAATATGCACGTTTATAGTCAGCGCCTACTGATGTGACGCTCACCATCCCGTCGTAATCGGAACTTGATGTATTCTTACTGTCATTACCTGCCGCAAATATGACAATGCCGCCCTTCATCGGGGAGTCCGACCTCTGTTTTCCGTTTTTGTCACATCCCGCATTCTTTATGAAATAGTCCACCGCGCTCTTCAGTGAAGAAGGAGCGGTAGTCACCTCCGTATATCCCCAGCTGTTCTGTGATATGACAGCGCCATGGTCGGCACTCCACTTTATGGCTTCAGTTGCCGAGCCCTGCTTTTCCCCGTCGAATATCTGGCAGGACATCAACTTGGCGCCTTTCACACCTTTTTTAGAATTGCCTCCAGCCACGCCGCAGACACCTTTTCCGTTATTGTTCACAGCGGAAATCGTACCGGCCACATGCGTACCATGGTCCTCCGCGTGGATATTGTAGCTGGAAGACGCGAAATTGTAGCCGTATGCATTGTCACCGGTCTTCTCAGGATTCTTCCACATATTGGCCTTGAGGTCTTCATGATTATAGTCAATGCCGCCGTCAACCACGCCGACAACGATGTCTCCGGTAAACTGGGCATAGTTAGAGTAGTTCCTCCATACGGGGAAAACATTTATGTCACAGCCACTTACAGAGGAGGATACCGTTCCGTTATTGTAGTAATGCCACTGAGCAGAAAGCTGCGGGTCATCGAAAGGATAAGACCCTGAGGCAGCCTTTGTGGAAGCATCCGCATAAGAAACCACTGTCGGATTTCCGACAATGGAGAGTTTAGGACAATATTCCACTTCATTGACTCCGGATATGATGAGTCCGTCAGCGGCCTTCGTCATTGACTTTTCCGGATTGTACTCCAGGACATACCAGCGGTGCAGTCCCGCCTCGCGTGTACGCTCCTCATACTCACCGGCATATGGGAAGAGCCTTCTCATTTTCACCACCCCCTGTTCCCTCAACGACGGAAATGAAGACAGGTCCACATATCCGTTCTCCCCGGTCGCCTTTTCCAGACTGAGCGCCAGAGTTTCATCCACATTGATGTTCATTTTCGGGAGCAGTTCTTCTTCCGGGATATCCTCTCCGAAGACATTATCCTTCTCGGTCAATGTCCCGTTTTTCTCAAAAGGGTCATTTCCGGAAACGGCACAGGAACTTATCGCCCCGATGCATACAGCCGTTGCGGCCAATCCTATTATTTTTTTCATAAGGTACTGAATCATACTTGGTTACTCAGAAAGATAGTCCACAACTGACAGGACGCTCTGAGGATTTTTCCACTTGATTTTATGTGTTTTGAGGAAGGTTTTCCAGCCGTCAGCCTTGTCAGCAGGAAGTGCTTCCCTGACATCCTTCTCGGCCGCCTTCACTTTCAGCTTCTGCGTAAAGATATAGTATGTGCTGACCGTCCGGAGCGGGACTCCGTGGTCTTTCTCATTGAGGATGTTCATATAGTTCTGGTTCACCTGGGCATCGGTCTGCACTGATGTAAGTTTCATCGTGGCAGACGAGGTGGATGACGTGCCGTAAGCGCCGGTCGCCTCACGTGAGGCCTCGAAATCTCCAAGTATTTCGACCACGACCATGCCGTTGTCATTCTTGGCCACGACTTTCATCATGCTTCCATAGACTGGGACAAACACGTCATTCCCGATTTTCACGGCATTGACATCCTTCAGGAAGGCTTCCTTGATGATGCCGCCATCGACATAATGGAGTTTGTCCGCCCTCAGATGGATGTTCAGCTTGCGTGCTTCTTCCTTGCCGCCGTCCAGCACGACAGTGCCGTCAGTAAACTGCGGATACAGGTACGGATAGGTAGTCGTAGGCTCCTGTGCGGACAGCGCAGCCACCACCCAGAGCAGGCAAGACAGTGTCAATATCAACTTTTTCATACTCAATCGCTTTTAGTATTCTTTAAAACTTCTAAATATACGCATTTTTGCTCGAGTTTTGCAAGAATTCCGGCACGATATTCATTTGATTTTTCGATGGGGAATCCGTTGGCGTACACAGAAATAGGGAGACATCTCCTAAGAAACGTCTCCCCATAAATCAAGTGTTCAGTTATCGTTAATTCCTGGTTGCCCTGAAATCCGCAACTACGACATCTAAACCATTTTCATCCGTAGCGAATCCGGTAACATTCGCCCCCTCATAAGTCAGGACAATGACATACGCATCAGATGTCAGCACTCCTGGTGAAGGTATGCTGAAGAGCTGATCGCCATCACCATTGAAGGAAACAAGGTTTTTATCATTAAACGTGACACCCTCTTTGATTTTCACAGTACCGTTGTCAGGGTCGAAATCCACATAGAGTTTTCCTTCAAAGCCGAGGTAATTGGTTATCAGCAAATCGCCTTTCTTGGCGTCGTCCGTCTCTGCAATCACGAGTTTGTAAGAAACAGGCACTCCATACTTGACAGCCACGCCGGTAACGGTATATGTTCCGAGCACGTCGGCAAGTTTATAACCGTAAGAGCAGAAATAAAGTTTCTCGGCTGTGAATTCAGAGTTGGTGTTTCCGAAGATATCGACTATAGAGCCGGCTGCAATCTTGTATGACACATAAGAGCCGAATCCAGGATCCTCTCGTCAATCTTCACGCTCAACTTATTGGCAGCCGCGATCTTGAGCTGCTGACCGGTATAAGCTACCACCCTGCCGTTCGCGTCTTCTGTCTCAATAGAGAGTTTGGCAGCCTTGAGTACACCTGCGAGAGGATACTTGTTGTATGAATATGTAACCATATCAAGTTCTTCCCAGTCGCTGAAGAGCTTAACCTCTGGCTCTTCTTCCTCTCCACCTTCTATTCCGCTTCCCTCCTTAGGCTCATCTTCAGTCAGACCAAGTGCAAAAGGCTGAGTCTTATAAGATGCCACAAGGCCTTCAGATTCAAGTTTGGAGCTGACTGTCACATCTGTAAACGCTTCTGCTCTGCCACCTACGAGATTGGCCACGAGGCCCTCAGTGTAAGAGATGGCTACAATTGCTCCCGGAATGGCTTCAGCAGCGTCAAGGCTGACGTAAAGGTTTTTGCCGGAAATGACAAGGCTGTCGGCAGGAACCACTGCTTTCTTGTATTCCACGAGATTGCCGTCTGCTCCGGCTTTGGAATGTCTGGCATAATAATGTGCCGTAACTGTGCCTTTTCCGGTAAACGCGATAGGGTCATCGAACTCCAGCACATAATCGAGATTGGTAGCTGTGGACTGGAAATCATACTTCTTCAGAACAGGTGCTGTACCATCAGTGGTGACAACTGTCGATGTAGCCAATTTACTTACTACGCCCTGAGAGTTGGAAGCCACTGCATATAGGGTATATGCAGTATTTGACTTCAATCCTCCTACCTGAAAACTTACAGACTTGGTCTCGGATGCCTTGAGGACAGCCGCTACAGGCTCCTTCTTTTCATTTGCAACAGCATCGCTTTCATAGCCTCCTTTAAGGACGGTCTCGGCTTTAAGTGCTTTTGCCGGTCCTGCAATGAGAACATAAGAGTAATAGACATTACCCTCTTTCGGGGTGACTGACACGCTTACAGTATTGTCATCCACTACTGTCGCAGCCACTACAGGCGCGTCGGTTGCGGCGAAATCTATTATTTCATCCTCCGCAAAGTCCGTGCAGGCAGCAACAGTTGCTGCAAGCGCCAACAATGAATATAATATCTTTTTCATATCTTAGTCGGTTTTATTTTTTAACGGCCTTAATACCAGGACTGACGATATTCAAGTTTCCTGCTCCTTCAATCACTACCCAGAGACCCCATTCATTACCGAAATCAAGAGAGACCTTGTCTCCGTCACGAACAATCGCAACATCTACCGAACCGGTTTCATATCCGTTTTCTCCATCGAAGCCAAGAAGAGTAATAGGGTTACCATTCGAATACTTGTATTCAGACTCCTGACCGAAAGGAATGTTCAATGAGGTAAGATCTTCATTGACAATTCCGTAATAGCGCGTATCCGCTCCGGCAAAACTGTCATTCTGGAACAAGTTGTCTATCCACACCTTATGGTCGTCATCAGCATCCTTGAAGAATGTCATCGTCCAGGTACAAGGTCCATCCCAGTAGTTGACGCCCGTAGCGGTATATTCTCCGAGCATGAAGCCGAGAGGGTGATCAATGTCAGACACTGTCACTGTACAAGTGTTTTCAGAACCAGCCTTAATCGACTCTGTTCCGTTGATAACTATAGTGAACTGCAAGTCCCCGGTATATTCCCCATCAGGAATAGCCTTCACTTCGATATATCGGGTGCGGTTTTCCGCATTGAAAGAAAGAGTACCTGACTTGGTGAGAAGTTCGAAGTTCACGCCCTGCTTTGCAGCTTTCTTTTCAGGTTCCTTGATTTCAAATTTGATGGTTTCCTCCAGTCCGGCAACAGAAGCCAATGTCACAGGAATCTTAAGCACATCTTCAGAACCCTCTGAAAGTGTCAAGGAAGTCTTGTCAAATGCCACGAAGGCATCTTTGTCATTGAATTTGGATGGCTCGTTCTTATCGCAGGAAGCAAGAATGGACGCTGCCGCGAGAACTGCTCCAATATATGTATATAAACTTTTCATAACAATACGCTAAAGAGGATTTTGTACAAGGTTCTTATTCAAATCAAGTTCTCTCTTAGGAAGAGGAAGTGCCCATTTCTTGCCAGGGAACGGAACATCGAGATTGTCAGAGCAAAGAGGATAATCACTTGCTGAACGGGATACACCCTGGCCCCAACGTGCGAGGTCGTAGATGTAATGGCCTTCCCAAGCGAGCTCTCTACGGCGCTCTTTGGCAATATCGGTCTGACCTACTGAACCATAAGCAGATGCTCCTCTGAGGGTAGCCACAGCATTGATGTCCTTTACGGCGGTGGTTCCAGGAATAGTCGCTCCACGCATAATGGCCTCAGCTCTGTTCAGATACATCTCAGAAAGACGGAGCACGATTACGTTGTTGCAGTCAGGTGTGTTGTCACCCTTTCCAGGATATTTGCCTGTCCATTTGATTCCGGACTCATTCTTTTCATCAGTGCGGTAAAGTGCCAGACGGACATCACCCTCCTCATAGGTTTTGATAAGAGGGTCAGCTGCCTGCGCATCACCGGATCCTTCAGGGTATGTAAGGTAAGAAAGGTCTTCCCAGCTGCCCCATGCGGCGTTCGTGCGCTTTCCGTAAACTTCGAAGATGACCTCACCTGTGCCTTTCTCCGCGCCCCATACGGTCTTGTACTGCTCTGCTGTCCAAAGGGAGAACTTTTCGCTTCCGATAACCTTGGTAGCATAGTCTGCAGCTTTCTGCCATTCACCCATGTAGAGGTAAACCCTGGAGAGCAATGCCTGGATAGCATATACACTGACAACAGCAGCTGGATCGGCAACAGTCGCACGTGTATATTCAGGGTCGATTATTTTCTCGGCCTCAAGCAGGTCGCGGACGATCTTCTCATAGTTTGAGATCACAGTCTCACGTGCAGGAAGTCCTGCAGGATCAGTATGTTCCACGTAAGGGACACCGAGGCTTTCCTTATCGCTTTTCACGCAATAAGTATATGGCTGACCATAAGTAAGGACATTGCAGAAATATGAGAGCGCCCTTATGAAGAGACACTCGGCTTTCAGATTGTTCAAGTCCTGAGTTGTAACAGTGCTTGACTCTTTGCCTTCGAGATTGTCAATCACATTGTTAGCCATAGATACGACCTGGTAGCATACTGACCACATCGGAGAAGTACCGGTCTCTGTATAATTCCAGATATAAGGTGCCACACACCTTCCGGTGTTCTTGAAATCAGACTTTTTGCCGTTTCCGGAACGCATTTCGGCATCCACGATCCACTGCTGTCCATACCAGCTTGTCGAAGCGAGAGCGGAATAAGCTCCGAACGTCGCGTCATTGAGTCCATCGTATGTGGACAATGTTATCTCCGTACTCTGCGAAAGCTTAGGATCTCTTGTGAGAAAATCCTGGCAACTAACAGCACCGAGAAGCGACGCTATACCGCAAATATATAAAATTGTTCTTTTCATAATCTTCGTTCGTTTATCAGAATGAAACTTCTATACCGCCTACGAAAGACTTGACCATAGAGTGGGATGCTCCCAAAGTATATCCGAGAGGACCGACTTCCGGGTCAAGAGCTCTTACGTGATGGAACGTGTAAGGATTCAGCGCGCTGACATAGAGTCTCACGCCAGACATCTTGATTGGCTTCAGGATACGCTCAGGCAGGCTATACGAGAGGGAAACATCCTTGATTCTCAAATAACTGCCATCCTGGATATCTCTTGTGGATCTTGCATAAGGCTTTTTCGGAGCTCCTGCTACCGGTTTTGGCTGCACGCCTGTATCTCCCGGTTTTTTCCAGTAGTTGAGTGAAAGTGTGGATACATTGGTGTTCATATCGGCACCGTCGGTGTCATTGTTCATAGAGGTTACGACTTTGCTGCCGGCCACGAACTCGAAATATCCTGAAAGGGTGATGCCTTTCCATGAAACGCTCGTGTTGAAACCACCTGTGGCCTTAGGCTCAGGCGTACCTGCATAGATGTAACGGGCCTTTGAATAATCAGATGTGAGATTGCCCTCCTTGTCATACCAGATAGGGTCACCATTTGAAGGATTCACACCGTACCAGTCTCTTACATAATATGTAAAGAGCCTGCGTCCAGGAACTATACGGAGAGGTGTGCTGTTATTGCCTGTTGCTCGTGAATCAGCTACGCTCAAATACTCTGCACCTGCAAGGTCGAGCACGAGAGAGCGGTTAAGAGCGATATTGAAGCCGGCTGTCCAGTACCAGTCATTGTTGCGGAGAATCACACCCTCCAACTGGAACTCGATACCCTTGTTTCTGATAGCGCCGACGTTCATGAAGTTACTGCCGAAACCGGTGGTGTAAGGAACCTGCTTTGAGAGAAGCATATCCTTGGTCTTTCTGAAATAGTAATCCAAGCTACCGGTGAGCCTGTCATCGAAGAGACCGAAATCTACACCGATATTGTATGTGGCGTTCTTTTCCCAAGAAAGGTTAGGGTTTGCTGGGCTGGAAGGAACCATACCGGTAATACCGTTGTACTGAGTAGTACCATAAAGTCCATAGGCCTTGTATGGAGAGATATTGTTGTTACCGTTCACGCCATAGGATGCGCGGATCTTCAATGCGCTGAGCCACTGTCTGCTCCACTTCATCCAGTTCTCTTTGCTTACGTTCCAAGAACCGCCGACTGACCAGAACACACCCCATTTGTTGTTGGAGCCGAACAGTGAACTGCCGTCTGCACGGACTGAAGCCTGCAGGTAATATCTGTTCAGATAGTTGTAATCAAACACTCCGAAGAAAGAGAGAAGTGTTTCATCCACGAGATTGTAATCTCCCTGGTCGTCTGCAGCAGGAGATGTGGTAGGATATGGAATCAAAGGATTCACCTTAGGTGAGCTCAAGCCCAACAGGTCCAGTTTGTCACGCATAGCTTCCTGTCCGGCAAGCACCCTTACAGAATGGTCACCGTACTTGTCCTCAAATGTGATGGTGTTGGATGTAGTATATCGGATGTCCTTGCTCCAGAAAGAAAATAGGGTAGCAGAACCCTTATGCGTCTCCGGGGCCCAATACTGGCGGGAATCCACATATACGAACTCCAGTCCGTTGTTTGTCTTGAAGGTGAGCTGTCTGATCGGTTTCCACTCGAGATACATGCTGCCCTGAAGACGGTAGTCCTTGTCATTGTATGTATCATTCGCTGCTACCGCACGCGGGTTGGTGTCTGAGTTCTCAGGAATATTCACATTGAAACTTCCGTCTTCGTTGCGGAACGGAGTCCACGGCAAGATGGACCACATCGCCACTGTAGGGTTCGAGTAATAGAGGTCACCCATCTGGCCGGAATTGGAGTTTGCATAGCTCAAGTTGAATTTCGCTCCGGTCTTGAGTGATCTGGTAAGCCTCATGTCAGCATTGACTCTGGCTGTAAGTCTCTCATAGTCCACACCATAGAACACGCCTTCGTTCTTGTGGTATGAAACTGAAGAATAATAGGAGGCCTTGTCGGTACCGCCGGTAGCATTGATCTCATATTCCTGGAGAGTTCCGACTCTGGTCAGTTCCTTGTACCAGTTGGTAGTGCCGTTGGCAAGGAGTGACTGAGGATAATAGTACTGAGAAGTAGGATCATCAGGATTGAAACCCGCATTGATGGCGCAATCACGACGATAGGCAATAAGTTCAGAACCGGTGAGAGGTCTTACATTATTGTCATTGATAAGCTGCTGAGCACCGAATTTGGCTCTTGCGGTAAATCTTGCCTTTCCTGCCTTTCCGCTCTTGGTGGTAACGAGAATGACTCCGTTTGCTGCACGGGAACCGTAAACTGAGGCCGCAGCAGCGTCCTTGAGGACTGTGATGGACTCGATGTCGTTAGGGTTAAGGAAGGTGGATGATGAACCGCCGCCCACACCGGCATTTGAGAGCTGACGGAAGTCTGTTGACATCACCGGAATACCATCGACAACCCACAGAGGCTCGTTACCTGCATTGATGGAAGAGGTACCGCGCACACGGATTGAAGAGGTGGAACCAGGCTGTCCTGAACCGGATGTGATGGTCACACCGGCCATTTTTCCTGAAAGCATTTTATCAACGGATGTGGCAGGCACTTCTGCGAGCTCCGAATTCTTGACTGATGAAACAGAACCGGTATTAGCCTCTCTGCGGACTGTTCCGTAAGCCACAACGACTACATCGTCGAGGACGTTCTTGTCCGGATCGAGTCTAATGTCCAATGCTGTTCTGCCGTCCACGAGTATCTCTGCTGTCGTATAACCTAAACATGATACCGTGAGGGATGCGCTCCCCGGCACTGAAATGGAATATGCTCCGTTGGCGTCAGTCATCGTATAGACTTTCGTACTGCCCTTAAGCTGGACAGATGCATAAGGGACTCCTTCGCCGGAGCTCGCATCTGTGACGAATCCTGAAACGGTCAGATTCTGCGCATTCAATGCAGAAGAAATCCCCAGAAACAGGACTGCCGTGAAAAGAAGACAAATCTTTTTCATAAGCATTTACATTAGTTTAACATATATTGATATTCTTTGGTTCAAGTTTTTCCAAGCACTCTTGAACTGCCCTTTTCGGAAAGGGAGTTTACGCAAATATAAAGATTAAATTCAAAAAAAACAATATATAAGTAGATTAGATTCGCATAATTGATAGTGATTTATACCGTTTTAACTAAAATTTCATAAACAAAACAAACTATTTTAGGTTAAGATTTGAAGAAACGTAACGTTTTAATGTTTGTTTTCATAAGTGAATAAAAAATAAAGAGGCTGACCCAAAAGGTCAGCTTCTTTGTTTATAAGGATAGTATCTGAATGTGA
>ENA-OOWC01000360-OOWC01000360.1-human-gut-metagenome-genome-assembly--contig:-NODE-360-length-11023-cov-2.616703_pt1 | contig 11023 bp, 7 predicted proteins | sample MGYA00241403_ERZ501313 | MGnify/ENA primary metagenome ERZ501313 (study PRJEB25962, sample SAMEA2042360) | human gut metagenome | biome: human gut; feature: human-associated habitat; material: faeces... | reverse complement strand
TTCTTGATGTTGATGTGTTCGCGCTGGCTGCGTCTCAGGTACGAGATGGACTCGTGGTGGAACGCTTTGCGCAGGCCGTCGGAGACGTCGCCGAAGTCCTGCCCGAAAGTAGAGGCCAGGATATCTCCTTCCGTCTCGAACATCAGGCCCAGCTCGCCGTTTTCGTTCAGGACCTGGTATACGGACGTCGAACTGATGTTGGCTGGCGGTTTTGTTCGGAGGGTGTAGAGGGTGGTTTGGTTCAGTTATTTCCCGATGCACAACGCTTAATCGTCTGAGAGTCAATATAAAGCATTTTCTTGGGCCTATTTTGGGCGCCGAAGTCGCACAAAAACGCGCACCATTTCCGGCGGTCGTCACCATAACGGAGATGGGCAATGCAAATATATGCATATTATGTGATGCCGTCAAGAAAGTTTAGCGACGTATAGGTGCTCATGACGAATTCTTATCAAAGACTGTCGAATGGCATTTTCAAAAATGAAATTTTTTACAATAATAATCTCATGAAATGCCTTGAATGAGCAATTTTGTCGGATAAGAGGCGCTTTTTAGGGTAATTTTGTCGATTAAGAAGATCTTTCGGCCTCGAAAATGCGATAATCACGCTTCGTGTTGGCATCTGCAAGTGTAGTCTCTATCTGTATGGCGTTGTGTATTTGCAATGCGGATAGTTTGAGCAACCGTAGAATTTGCCATATTTGCCTTGGCGTAGTGTTAATGTGCCGCCACATTGCGGACAATAGCCGTTGGCGATGGCAATATCTCGTTTGAGTTCATTATGACGAACGTTGGAGATGTGCTGCTTCTTGGCATCTTTATCTTCGGTGTTGTTTGCGAGGAGGATGTTATAGATGCTCTGTATCTGGCTTTCGGAGAGGACTCTGGTCTCGAATTGATTGATTGTTCGGGGAATCTGATCCCAGTATATTACTGGCGTGTGAGCATCAACACCGAGTCTTGCCTGTCTTGAGAATGCCACGACTGATATGAACGGGATGTTTCCATAGCCCTTCAAAAGAAATTTTAATGCACGGATATGTCCCTGGTTCTGATGAATTGGATTACGTAGCTGATATTTGTTGCCGTAGATGTTCTGTGTCCAGTATTCGCTGTTTTCGCCTCCGTAAATCCAGCCTTGATAGAATTTGGTTTCGATGACGAAGACACCGTAGATGGATATTACGATATGGTCTATTTGCGTACTGTAGCCGTTGCTTGTGAGCAGAAGGTCATTTATTATTTTGTATCTGTCCATTGGAAACTTTTTTAGAATGGATGCCACCCGCATTTCCCCAACTTTGCCTTTGGATGGCAGAAGGCGGAGGAGAAGTATAATTACTGGGATGCAGATTATTAACGCTAATATTTCCATAGTTTATAGGAATTTGTCATCACAATTGTATGATTTTGACAAAAATACAAAATTATAGGTGATTATTGCCGATTTAACTTTTGGATTATGATTTACGGTTACTTTAGAGTTAGCAGCGACAAGCAGACTGTTGGGAATCAGCGGTTCGAGATTAACAATTTCTGTAAGAAGAATGATGTTTCCATTGACGGCTGAATTGAGGAGACAATCAGTGGCACAAAGGCTTACATCAAGAGACAGTTGGGAGTGCTTCTTAGAAGAGTGAAGAAAGATGATTTGATTATCAATGCGGAACTTTCCCGTCTTGGGAGGAACCTGTTTATGATTATGGAGATTCTCAATATATGTATGACTAAATAATGTAAGGTATGGACTATCAAGGATAACTACAGGTTAGGGGCGGACATTCAGAGTAAGGTGTAGGCTTTTGCTTTTGGGTTGTCTGCGGAAATTGAGAGGAACTTGATCAGCCAGAGGACGAAAGAGGCACTTGCAAGAAGGAGGGCTGAAGGAGCCATACTTGGAAGGCTTCAAGGAAGCAAAAATAGCCGGCACAAACTTGATGGTTGTAAAGAACGAATCGATCGAATGTTAAAGAAAGGCTACTCAAAAACTAAGGTTGCAAGAATGCTAAAGGTCCATAGGTGTACCTTGTATAGATATTTGGCGCAGGATGATTCTGAATAGCGACCGATTGTCCATCAAATTTCTTAGGCGATATAGTATTCCTTAAATTCTGAAAGATTTCCACTGAACTTCATAATGAGAGCTTTTTCCTTTTGAGAGTAAGTGACGCGCTATATCAGAAGAACAGACAACTCTTTGAAGCTTTTGGCCACACTCTCTGGTGATGGAATCGCTTGATATGCGAGTTCAGGTAATTCCTTTGAATAAGTTTCTTGCAATTCGCTCCAAACTATGTCAAATGAAGATATGAGAGGGGAGTCTGAGACTTTCTTGTCGCACCATCCTTCCGGTTCCTTAAATCTTGCTTGATCACTTGAAATCAATGCCTTAAAATCCGTCTTGAACTCTGCGCTCTCTAAATATGCTCTGCTCTCCGGGTCGTTCCATAGGAAATAAAGGTCATAGAAGTGACGGATCTTTGCCTTTAACTCGGATATGTAATCCGCTGACAAAGAATGACGGATAAGTGAAACAAGTTTTTCCGTTGCTGTCCGGCTCTTTGCGAGTACCTGAATTTCAAATCCCTGCATTCCATATGCCTCGATTATATCGTTCCTGCCCACGTTCTCGAGATACTCGGTGAGAAAACTCTTAATGAATACCTTCTGATACGGATAAGGATTTGCGAAAGACACTATTTCAAGAAGAATCTGCCCGGGATTTACAGCTCCTATAATCTCGTTTTCAATGGAAACCGGATATCTATAGAAAGCTTTTCTGTATTTGGAATATTTTCTGGTTGCCGGGTTCGGGACTTCTTCTAACCCGGCTGACATGACTTTGGATATCCGTGATATTATGTTTTTTGTCTGGTTATCAGTCCGCTGAGAATCGCTGGTTATGGCAATGTCAATGTCCTCTGAAAAACGGTTCCCGAGCAAGTATGCCTTTGACAATGAAGTGCCGCCTTTGAACACCGCGACTTCTGACTCCTTGCATTCTGAAAGCTGCTTAAGCGACCTGCAGATCCATTAATCTTTTTCAATATATATTTGCTTGATGCCGAGACCTCCTTCCGGCTTTGGTGTAGAGGCCAATTGTATGGCAGCGGCGAATACGTCCTTATTTTCGTGCAGGTTCATAGATGTTCCAATTTGATTTGTTAGGTAATACTGATTCCGAAATAGGCAACTTGTAGGAAGATACACCGTTCAAAGATTTTCGGACAATCGCTGTCGGCCTGCCAATGTATTCAAGCATTGCTCCAAGCAGAGCACGCACATAACTGGTATAAGAGAGCGACAGTTTTTCAAGTTCTTCGGAACTTTGAGGTGAGAGCGACTGAATAATGGAGATGATAGCCTTGCAGGCGGTTTCAGGTGAAACTGCAGGAATATCGCGTATCAATTTTATGGCATCAAGAATCCGGAGGAATTCGATATTGTCCTTTGTGATAGGATTATCTTGCCTCAGGAACGAGATTTTATATTCTCCGCGCTGCAATGGCCTCCGATATTTGCCGGAACCTATCATAATTGCAGATGAAATCTGGGATGTCAGCCCCATTGTCGCAAAAGCTTGAGCACCAGTAATGTATCCGATGATTTTCCCATCCTTTTCAAGGAAGTCCTTTACTATTTCTGAAACAGGCGGCTTTATTCGTCCCAAAAGAGTTTCTTTGGGCTTATAATACTTTCCTTTTGAAATTTTGCACAGCTCACCGGAAGTTGTCATTCGGCTCAGTGCTTTCGCTAAAGCAAGGTCATAGCTAGGGTCGAAGCCAAAGTCTGAGATCGTAAACACAACTCCTGTACGGAAAGACTCTATTTTCTGTTTTATTTGTTCTCCTATTATCATAAATAGCATTTCTAATATTGCAAAGATACAAAAGTCAAGTTATTTGCGCAAAAAACTTGACAAATGCGTTTCTGTAGCAGCGAAGTGCTTGTCGTGTTGATGCTTTTCTCGATGTTTAGTTCTTTGCTTGAACCCGATTCTTATAAAAAGGGAGTCCTCCGTACGAAACGAAGAGCGCCTAGGTGTTTACAAATGAAGTTATCATCTTTTCCTGCTTGGTGCTGGGGAGAGCAGCGATGTGTAGGACTTCATCTCATCAAGCCGTTATTCTCGATATACTTGTAAAAGCTCTCCAAGATTTTTTCCTTTCTTGCATCAATATTCGTTTCTATGAAATCCATCATCTCTGCTGACATGGAGCGGAGCTCGTGGTTGATTGTGCCTTCTTTAGAGACACCGTAACTATTCTCATATCCGTCATAATACTTCTTCTTGTCTATGAACCGGTAGTCTGATGCTCTGATATTAATCCTTTTTTCCAGTATGGCTTTATTGCCAAGCGATTCAATCTTCTTAGGGTCGCTCAAACTCTTTTCCTTATCGCACCTGTTCTTAGCATAAATGTGCTCGATCTCGAATGCAGTTTCAAGCGAAGGAAGTTTCTGGGCATCATCAGATAGAGCCCACCATGTAAGTATTGACTTCGTGATAGGACGTGTGTTTCTGAACTCGTAGTTGCCAAAAGAGGTGGAAAGTGAAGCCTTATCGAACTTGAACTTCTCAAATTCCACAGGGTTGCCATCGATAATATTGATCATCTCTGCATACATTGGAGTGCGGAGCGAGTTTACACCAGGATTAGTAACTGCATAAGCCCATGTGAACGCAGTAATCTTGTTCAAGAAGGTGAATAAGTTAGCTTCATCGAGACTACCGTCTGCCTGGCGATTCTTCATATAATAAACAGAAAGGATATACCCCCACATGCTGTTTGGAGCATAGCAGAGAACGTAGAGAGCTCTCAGAACTCTCTGGGAGAAACGGTCTTCGTTCTGACTGAATACGTCGTTCCAGAAACTGGCAAGGTCTTCCAGGTTGGCGAATGTGGTGTCATTCTTAAGGAGACTGTAATTGTCTTTTTCGTAGAATTTTCTCAAAGCCTCAGTTGTTGATGAGTCAATTCTCATCTTAGCTCTCTCATAGTACATGTACTTCGTGAAAAGCTCATCCATAGGCGTTCCTGAGATAGGGTGAAATATTTTTTCGCAAAGAGTATTGAGTTTACTCCAACGCAGCACAAAATCATCTTTTTTCCCTTTCGTGGTGTAAAACTTATAGAACTGAGCTTTGAAGATGTCGGCATCAGAGAGAGGAAGACCGCGATTGTTGAGAGTCGAAAAGATTGTAAGGGCTGTGTCCTGAGATTCCGCCTCAATCGGAAGAAGAATGCAGTTGTTCATCAAGCGGACAGGGAAATACATGAACGAGCTAGGCATCTTGTTGATGAGTTCCTTGATCTTTCCTTGAAAATACCGGTAGTTCACTGCATAGTTACTATGCATCGTGTCTGGCGCCTCTCCTTTAAGAAGTATGCTGAGGAATTCGTCTTTTACTTCATCGGTTGCAACCAGAGAATTAATCTTCAGCTGCTCCATAATAGGATTACTGAATTCATCTGTCTTCCATATACATTTGGCAATCTCTTCGCGAGTTTTGACTGTTTGTGCATCTTGTGCTACGAGATAATGAGTGTAAAGAGCACGAAGTAACAGCATAAGAGTTGTCAGACGCTGTTGACCATCAATGATCTCGAGCTTATTATCGCTATTCTTAAAGGTTACTATCGGCCCCAGAAAATATTCATCACCAGGGTTGAACTTTTGATAATCGTTTTCAGGAATGGCGAATGAAAAAGTATCTTCCCATAGAGTTTGACATTCAATTATTGACCATGCGTATGGTCTTTGATAATCAGGAATAAGGAAATCTGACTTGTTGTCGGAAAATAAGGCTTTAATTGACTTCTGGTCGATGTTTAGCTTGGACATGGTGTGTCTGTTTTATTTTTGATTGTATTGCAAGATTATTCTTTTCGAGCACTGTTATCATCTCGTTTGGAATCATTGCCAAAGCTTCAGTATGGTTCGGGGTCCTTCATGTGAATCCCTTTTGAAATGTTGCCATCACTTCCCGATGCAAAAATTCCGAAATATATTCCCGAGGGTTTCGTCGGTGGTGATTTCGCCGACGATTTCGCCGAGATGGTAGAGGGCTTCGCGGAGGTCCTGGGCTATCAGGTCCGGAGGGAGGGTGGCGATATGGAGGCCGGCGCGGACACGATCAAGAGCTGATGCGGCGCGGACCAGGGCTTCGTAGTGGCGGACGTTGGTCACTATGGTCTCGTCGGTGCTGCCGGTGATTTCGGAACCTATTTCGCCGAGTGTTTTTGTCAATGTTGATAACCCTTTTCCGGTCTTCGCGGAGATTGGAATGACTTTGCAGTTATCGTATTTATTTTCAATGAGTGAAACAATGTTGTTATTGTGGTTAACATTTTTGTTATCACTGATCTCCGCCATGTTCTTACCCAAATCATTGCCTGAACCATAGCCGGTGCCGTTATCATCCTTGTAGAAACTACCTGCAACATCGCATTTGTTCACCAGAATAACCACTTTCCTTTCCTGCCCGTCACCATGACCATGTTGGGAGGCCCCGCCCGTTTCAGCCAGAGAAGCTCCGTCAGTTCCAGCTAGAGGCGCCCCACCCGTTTCAGCCTGAGGTGTTCCTCCAGTTTCAGCCGGAGGTGTCCCGCCCGTTTCAGCCAGAGAAGTTCTGTCAGTTCCAGCTAGAGGTGTTCCGCCCGTTTCAGCCAGAGAAGCTCCGTTAGTTCCAGCTATAGGAGCCCCGCCAGTTTCAGATAGAGGTGCCCCGCCTGTTTCAGCCAGAGAAGCTCCGTCAGTTCCAGCCGGAGAAGTCCCGCCCGTTTCAGCCCCGTCGATCACTGATCCGACATTTTTCACACCGCCCATTTCATTGACCTTGGACAGAATGAAATCCGCATCCTCAAGCACAGCCGCCTCGCCTCGCGACAAATCCGTCATCCCCAGCACGACCGCCGCCTCACCAAGTTTCTTGAAAGTCCGGTCAATGCCGATTTTCTCTATCGTTTCGTCAGTTTCCCTGATTCCGGCAGTGTCAATGAATCTGAACAGGATACCGTCGATATTCAGCGTCTCCTCGATAGTGTCACGAGTCGTGCCGGCAATATCCGAAACGATCGCGCGCTCCTCCCCGAGCAGGGCATTGAGAAGCGTACTTTTCCCCGTATTCGTAGCCCCGACAATCGCCACAGGGACACCGTTCTTGATAGCGTTGCCACGGCTGAATGATGCGGTCAGACGCCTGATATGTGTCAATGAATCGTCTACCAACTGCCCCAGTTCCTTGCGGCTTGCGAACTCCACATCTTCTTCGCTGAAGTCCAGTTCGAGCTCCAGTAGGGAAGTCATTGTCAGAAGCTTTTCCCTCAGCACTTTCAACTCTGACGAAAAACCGCCCTTCAGCTGATTCATTGCGACTCTATGAGAAGCAGCACTTTGCGAAGCTATCACATCTGCGACCGCTTCTGCCTGGGCGAGGTCCATCTTGCCATTGACAAAAGCACGGCGCGTGAACTCACCTGGCGCCGCAATACGGGCCCCGGCATTGACCAGAAGCTCTAAAATCTTATTGACAATGAATCGCGAAGCATGGCAGGAAATCTCCACTGAATTCTCGCCCGTGTACGAATGAGGAGCACGGAAAACGCTGACTATCACATTGTCCAAAACACTTCCGTCCGCCTCGAAAACCGTCCCGTAGCGTAGCCTGTAGCCTTCGGTCTCGGCAATAGGAACACCCTTAGTGTCAATGACCTTGTCGGCTATCGCCAATGACTCTTTTCCGCTGACTCTTATTATCGATATCGCACCTGTGCCCGGAATTGTAGCCGGCGCGCAAATGGTTCCGCCGGTAAACTGATAATTCGTCATAACTCTCTATCCCAGAATCTGTTCCGCGTGGTTCTTCGTGTTGACCTTGTCAATGATTTCCTCAAGTATGCCATTCTCATTGAAAATGAATGTCTTACGCAGAATTCCCTCGTATGTCTTCCCATAGAGCTTCTTCTCGCCCCATGCGCCGAAAGCCTTGATGATCAATGCGTCAGTATCCGCGAGCAGAGGAAATGGCAATGCATATTTGTCGCTGAAATTCTTCTGGGCCTTCACGCTGTCCTTACTTATGCCTATGACATTGTAGCCCAATGCCAAGAACCGTTCATAATTGTCTCTCAGACTGCAAGCCTCAGCAGTGCAGCCCGGCGTATTGGCCTTCGGGTAGAAGTACACCACCGTCTTTTTTCCAATAAGGTCAGCAGACTTGACAATGTTGCCATTCTGGTCAGCCGCTGAAAAATCAGGCATTCGATTACCAATCTCAAGCATAGCAAATTCTCCTTTTGTTTCAAACAAAGATACGCAAAACTCTTAAATATATGGCTTGCCTTCCCATCTCTTTTTGCAGATGTTCGGACAAATCACTAAATTGCCGGAAATTGTGCCACGAAATTTGAAAATTGAACCCGGAACTTTATGAAAAAGATTTTAACTGTCATTACGCTGCTTGCTGCCTGCGTTTCTCACCTTGATGCACAGACATATATGGTCAATGCACTTGTCCCTACGGAGTCCAAGAAATGTTCCATATATAAAACCGGTGGCAGTGCCATGAAAATCGGCTGCTATGACATCACGGGCGGTTTCGTGATCGGTGCGCCTTCCGGCGGGCTGATTTCTGACAATGTCCCGGGAAAGGCGGTGTTCGCTCTCAAAGGCGCATACAGCAAGATGACATTTGTGATGGGCCCGTATTCGAACCTCAATCCCGACAAAGGCAATTCCATCGTGACAGTCTCTGCAGACGGGAAACGGCTGCTGGACGAGGTCGTTTTCGCATACGACGCCCCACGCTTCCTTACATTCGATGTCGCCGGGGTCAATGAAATAGTATTCACGATTCCACGGGGCGATACGCAAATCGCATTCGGAAACGTAAAGCTCTGGAAGACAGGAGCAGCAGTTTCAAACCCGAACACACTCCTTTCCCGAGTGCCGGGCGGAACTGTCGATCTTATGCAGACCAACCAGTTATATAAATATAGGGAGTCCGGGTTCGTAAAGCCTGTACTCGGTGACAAGGCCAAAGGAACCGGTCAGGAAAAGACCATCAGCATAAACCGGAAGGAATACAATTCCGGTCTTAGCTTCTCCGTATCACAGGCACTTGCCGGAACAGAACAGGGATTTGCATATTTCTGGCTGGACAAGCGTTATGTCAAGGTTTCATTCGTCGTCGGACCGAGAGACAACCAGAGCTCCAATTCGAGCGCATGGCTTGTCGTGAAAGCGGACAAGAAGACCGTTTATGAAGGAATGGTGACACAGAAAGACCTTGCTAAACAGATAGTTGTCGATGTGAAAGGCGCTTCTCGGCTCGGGCTTATATGCGAATACAGAAACAGCGACTTCCTGGGCGGCATCACATACGGAGTAGTGGATATCAAGGCCTATCCGGAGGGTGCGAGCGTTCCGGCAGCAGGCATTGTCAATCCTAACCGGGACAGAATCTCCAAACTTCCTGACGTATGCCCTCTGATGTCCTCCATCAAGCCGTATTCCGTTCGTGGAATAAGTTCAGCGGACAAGACATTGTTCACAGGTGAATCCAGACACTACACCTTCTCGATGGGCGGAGAAAAGTATTGGGAAGGACTGCTGCTGACCACCGGAAACAAGCTCATGGGTGACAGAGTGGCTTCTTATGCGGAATTCGACCTTGCTGGCGAATATGACTGGATCAGTTTCGATGCAGGTTGCCTTAGCATGAATCACGTGCTGGATGATGACAATCTCCGTGTATATGCTGATGATAAGCTGATCTTCGACCACACCATATATTGTACATGGCCGAACCAGCACTACGAACTGCCTGTAAACAAATGCCGCACGCTCAGATTTGAGAAATTGGGTAACGGCAAGAACAAGCAGACCATCATCGGAGTCGGCGATATCATCCTCTATCGTGGCCAGCCTGTGCCGAATACGTTATTTGAACACGACGTGCCTGATTGTCCTCACGATGCCGATCTGATAGACGTCTGCGGGAAACCGTATTTCCACTATGTCGGAAGATATGTCAGCGACCTGACCAATTTTAACATGGCTGACTGCTTCCACGACGGCAGCACCATCACCAAATACTTCCAGATGAAGGACGGCAGACAGATCAACAAAGGATTCATGCTGGAGACCAATATCCCTCTCGGTCTGGAGAATGTGACCGTTATGGATGCGGTATTCATGGCATTGACAGGAGTAGGCTCGACGATAAGCAGCTCAAACGTCTCCGCAGCCACCGGCATCAGCGCAGGCGTATCCGGAACACCGACTGCCAGCATCTTCCTCCTGCTTGAGGACAAGAACAGCAAGCAGGCATCCGCGGCGGCATTCAATCCTTACGGACAGTACGAGAGCTGCACATTCACGGTTGCCAACAGAGTGGAATATGTGGATGCGTTCGATGATGTGTTCCAGAACAAAAGTCCTGAGGCTTTGCTCAATCCTGTGAAACTCAATGTGTTTGCTGACCAGGTTCTCGTAGGGGAGTACTGGCTGGACAACAAGATGCAGCCGCTCACCGTCACAGTTCCGATTTTCAAATGCCACCAGCTGATGTTCTGGCTGGAGTGCGGCGACAAGCGTTCAGGTCAATATGTGTTCTATGACCTCAAACTCAGCAAGACTCCATGCAATATCCCGATTCCTAAAGAATATACTTCATCACAGGCTGCCAAAAAGTCGGAAGCGCAGTCCGCGAAACAGACTGTAGCACAGGAGCCGGCGCCTGAAAGAGTCACAGTAGTCCAGGAACGCAAACCCGCCAAAAAGGACAAGAAAGACAAGAAGGCCAGGACGCGGATCGATTGGGAGGTAAGGGCTTATCAATCCAGCAGTTCTGCTGTCAATGAATTCTTGAGGGATGTCAATGCCATGTGAGAAAAGACCGCACAATACATGAAAGGCAACTATGACTTCCCGTCCGCTTCCCAGACATGGGTTCAGAGCAAGGACGGCACAGTATATAAATGTCTGTCATTCATCGGCTCCAACGGCAACCGCCTGG
>ENA-OOWC01000348-OOWC01000348.1-human-gut-metagenome-genome-assembly--contig:-NODE-348-length-11217-cov-1.968823_pt1 | contig 11217 bp, 8 predicted proteins | sample MGYA00241403_ERZ501313 | MGnify/ENA primary metagenome ERZ501313 (study PRJEB25962, sample SAMEA2042360) | human gut metagenome | biome: human gut; feature: human-associated habitat; material: faeces... | reverse complement strand
TCGCAAGCGTGACCGCCTCCATCCTGCCCACGATTTCCTGCTCGACGCGGCCGATGACGATATTGTTCCTCGCCACGGTGTGCATCTCGTGACCGAGCGCGGACGCATCATCCAGCTGCTCGATTTCGCAATCCTCCTTCACCAGTCGCATCGAAATTATCGCCTTTGTCAATGCAAGCGAAAACTTGCCTGCCACCTCAGCATCGTTGCACTTGAGGAGAGAAGCGATTTTCATGGTATTGTAATACCTCGAAGGAGTCACGAAATGGACAGGCCTGCCTGCTGCCAATGCCTTGGAAACCACATTGTCCAGGGCCCCATAAGGAGAACTTTTCTCAACACCTGCAAGAGCGGCTTTGGAAGCGACACTCGGCTGAGGACCCATCCAGATGATGTCCCCGATTTCCACATCGTCCGCGAAAATCTCCTCATCACCGTTGTCCAGGTCAATGACAGCCGCGAACAACGGTTCATCTATGCCGAAGAAATACAGCCAGGTGCTGTCCTGACGGAATTTGTAACAGTTGTCTTTATACTGTGCGGGGGCTTCAGCATTGCCTACGAACAGCGCAATACCTCTCTTGCCTTCAGCTGCGCTTTCTGCCATCTTGGCCACCAGCGTCTTACGCCTTCTTACATAAACACTCTTGTCAAACATTGTAATTTCCTCCTTTTTAACCGCTAATAACTGTATTTCTGTGTGTTCGGGGCAGCTTCAGTGACCTCCGTAAAGGTACTCCTCCTGCTCTGCCGAAAGTTTGTCGATGGCGATGCCCCAGTCCGCCAGTTTCCTGTGGGCCACTTCATTGTCGATAGCCTTCGGGACAGCATTCAGCATCTTGCCGGTCTTCCTGACGATAGTCTTCTCATTGTCAACAAGATACTTGGCGCTGAGGGCCTGGATTGCGAACGACATGTCCATAATCTCGGCCGGGTGACCGTCTCCTGCAGCGAGGTTCACAAGCCTTCCCTCCGCAATTATGTAGATCGTGCGGCCGTTCTCCAGTTTGTATGCTTCGATATTGTTTCTTGCCGGCGCATGGCTGACGGCCATTTCCTTCAATGCTGCTACAGCTACCTCCACGTCGAAATGCCCTGCATTGCAGCAGATAGCTCCGTCTTTCATTTTCAGGAAATGCTCAGATGTGATGACGTCACTGCACCCGGTAACCGTCACGAAGATGTCGCCGACCTGTGCCGCCTCCGACATTGACATGACCTTGAACCCGTCCATAACGGCTTCCATCGCGCGGATAGGGTCGATTTCTGTTACTATGACATCGGCTCCGAGACCTTTGGCACGCATTGCCACACCCTTTCCGCACCATCCGTAACCGGCTACCACCACATTTTTGCCTGCCACGATAAGGTTCGTGGTGCGGTTGATGCCGTCCCAGACTGACTGGCCGGTGCCGTAGCGGTTGTCGAACAAGTGCTTGCAGTCAGCATCATTGACCAGCATCATAGGAAACTCGAGCTTCTCGGCATTGTTCATGGCCTCCAGCCTGAGGATGCCTGTAGTGGTCTCCTCGCATCCGCCTATGACATTCGGGATCAGATGTCTGTATTCGGTATGGATCATGTTCACCAGGTCGCCGCCGTCATCGATGATGATGTTCGGACCCGCTTCAATGACCTTGCGGATACCGCGCATGTATTCCTCCTCCGTAGCCCCGTGGACTGCAAAAACATTGAGCCCCTCGTGGACGAGTGCGGCCGCGATATCATCCTGGGTGGAAAGAGGGTTGCTTCCGGTGATGAACATCTCCGCACCGCCTTCTGCCAAAATTTCACAAAGATGAGCGGTCTTGGCCTCCAGATGCACTGACAATGCGATTTTCTTGCCTTTGAACGGCTTGGTCTGTTTGAATTCCTTTTCCAGACCTGCCAGCAGCGGCATATGCCTTCTTACCCATTCGATCTTAAGTTCTCCGTCCCGCCAGAGCTCGGGATTACGTATTTCACTTGCCATAATCAATCTTTTTATTTGTTCAACCACACAATTTACGAAAAAATCATCAAGTTGCTTCACATTTTCGTAAAACTTTTGCATTATCCGCTTGTAACATAACCGAGCGTAGCGCAACTGATCCTGACATTGACATCAAAAAACTTCTGGAGCATGCAGATGCAGGCACCCATCGTGGCGCCGGTGGTGAAGACATCGTCCACTATCAGGATGTGGCGGCAACCGCTCACCTGCGCGGCAGTTTCCCGTCTCAATGCAAAGGCTCCGTGGACATTGTCGCTTTTTGCCAGCACGCCGAGCTTCGTCTGTGTGCGGGTGTAGTGGGAGCGGACCAGAATATCCGTGCGGACAGCCACGCCTCCGAGCGCCTCACTGATCTTGCGGGCGATTACCTCCGCCTGATTGTAGCCTCTGTTCCAGTGTCTGGCCCAATGCAGAGGGACCGGAATGATCAGGTCAATGTCTCTGTACAATGGACTGTCTTTCATGAAGTTACCCAACATTCCGGAATAATGTGCGCCTTCCCCGAAATCTCCCATGTATTTGAGATGCTGGGGAATCCTCTTGTATCCGGCTTCACCGTGATAGAAGAAAAGAGCAGTAGCGTAAGAAAATTTCACCTTGGGGATGTTCTCGTTTTCCAGGCAGTTGTCTGTCAGGTTTTTCTGGATGATTCCGTTCAGCTTCGATGACATGGGGTTGTTCCGCCTTTCCCAATAGTAGGTGAGAGGCAGGTCGGATTCGCAGTAGATGCACAGATATTTCTCGGACTTGTGCAGTTTCTTGCCGCACACCAGGCACTCCCTCGGGATGAGGATATCCATCATCTGCCTTCCCTCTTCCCGCAGTACTCCGCCCATCTGCTTTATAAATGTATAACCGGATCCCATACGTCTTTTTTACAAAACTAAGATTCTTTTCGATAACAAGAGCGTCTTTGCAGCCTCTGACAGTCAAATTTTTACGATTTTTAAATTCTTTAATTTTTATTTTGTATCTTTGGCGACGTCAGTAAGGAGAAAAATGAGGACAAGGATATCCAAAATACTTATGTGTTTCGCGGCATTGGCAATGCTGCTGATGTCCGCTGTCCCTCATCATCACCATTGCTTCGGGGCGGATCATTCCGATTATATCTGTTTTGCGAGTCTCGAACAGGAACAGGATTGCTGTCTTGAAACGGAAGATCATCATTGTCATGAAAATGAACATGTATGCCATCTTCATTCCATCGTGACGCTCATCGGTCATATCCAGAATGCACCGCAATGCTATTCTCCGATGGTGGCAGTCGTGCCTGAAATCATTTCACTTGACAATCATAATATAAGTGGCCGCTCATCAGAATACCGCATCTTGACAGCGGAGCGGTTGCTGCCGTCTTATATCTGCGGAACGACGGGCTTCCGTGCCCCGCCGGTGGTTCTTGGATAATTATTCTTGAAATGAGGAATGCAGGCGTGGCACCCGTCTGTGTCCCGTGAATTGTCAGGTGCCGTCTATCAAGAACCACGAATTTATGAGAAAAACATTATTATATGTCGTCACGGCATTGATTGCCGCAGCGATGACCGTCTCGTGCGGTAACCATGCTTCCGGTCATAAGGAAACTTCGGAGCATAACCATGAAGGCCACGAGCACGAAACGCATGACCATGAAAAAGAGCATGGCCACGAGCACGGACACAAAAACGGCGTCATCGAATTTTCAGAAGAGAAAGCTCAGGCTGCCGGTCTTGAAACAGAGAAGATTACGGCAGGAAAGTTCAGTTCTGTCATAAGGACAAGCGGCGAAATTATGCCGGCACAGGGGGATGAGGCCACTGTAGCGGCTACTGTTTCCGGCATCGTTTCATTTGGAAAAGCCGGCATTGTCCCGGGGAAGAGAGTTTCGGCTGGAAGTGTCATAGCATCTGTCTCTGCAAGGGAAATGGCTGATGGTGACCCGGTTGCGAAGTCCAAAGCGGCATATGAAGCTGCTGAAAAAGAACTGCATAGGGCAGAAGCCCTGTTGCGTTCCCAGGCCATATCCCAGAAAGCATATGAGCAGTCCAAACGCGATTACGAAGTGGCAAAGGCCGAATATGACGCATATTCCGGAAAAATGACCGAGGCGGGAGTCGCCGTGAAGTCGCCATTGACCGGAAGCGTGAAGGAAGTCTTCGTCAAGGAAGGGGATTATGTCAATGCAGGTCAGCCCCTTGCTTCCGTTACCCAGAACACCCGTCTTTATCTTCAGGCAGACCTTTCTGAAAAATATTGGAAAGAAGCATCTTCCATCACCGGAGCCAACTTCAGACCAGCATATTCAGATGAAACCTATAATCTGAAATCACTCGGCGGAAGACTTGTGTCAGTGGGCAAATCATCTGCCCAGGGGTCGTTCTATCTTCCGGTCATCTTCGAGTTCCAGAACAGGGGGAACTTCATACCTGGCTCATTCTGTGAGATTTACCTTACCGGAATGGAGCGGGACAATGTCATCTCTGTTCCTGAAACCGCATTGACAGAAGAGCAGGGCGTGTACTACGTTTATCTGAAACTCTGCAAGGAAGATTACAAGAAACAGGAAGTCAAGACCGGCGAAAGCGACGGTCTGCGCAGGGAAATCCTGAAAGGCCTGAAAGAGGGCGATGTCGTAGTGACCAAAGGCGCCCTTCAGGTAAAACTCTCATCTGTTTCCGGAACAATTCCTGGCCACACTCATAATCATTGATGCCTATGCTGGACAAGATTATACGTTTTTCTTTGCAGAACCGGGCCTTTATTCTGATGGCCGCAGTCCTGCTGATGGTGGGAGGTATCTATACCACTTCCCATATAGATGTGGATGTCTTTCCTGACTTGAATGCGCCGACCGTAGTGGTTATGACAGAGGCGACCGGAATGGCTCCTGAAGAGGTGGAGAGACTTGTCACCTTCCCTGTGGAGACCGCCATGAACGGTGCCTCTGACGTGAGGAGAGTGCGTTCTTCATCCACGGCCGGATTTTCCGTAGTGTGGGTGGAATTCGATTGGGGGACAGACATTTACAGAGACAGGCAGATAGTGTCAGAGAAACTTGCCGAGGTAGGGGAGAGCCTGCCGCCTGATTGCGGAAAGCCGACATTGGGCCCTCAGTCCTCCATCCTTGGAGAGGCCATGATCATCGGACTGGACTCCGACACTACGTCAATGCAGGACCTCAGGACATTGGCCGACTGGACCTTCCGTCCGCGACTTCTTTCGCTTGGCGGCGTGGCCCAGGTCACGGTCATCGGAGGAGACATAAAAGAGTATCAGATAAAGCTGTCTCCGGAGAAGATGAAGCATTACGATGTCTCTCTCCAGGAGGTCATCTCCGCTACGGAATCCATGAACCGCAACTCTACCGGCGGTGTGTTGTATGAGTATGGTAATGAGTACATTATACGTGGACTTCTCTCTACGGACGACATTGACGGCATAGGCCGTGCAGTGGTCAGGATGCAGGGCGATGTGCCGATAACATTGAACAATATCGCGGAAATCGCCGTTGGACCGAAGGCTCCTGTGCTGGGCGTGGCTTCCCACAGGGGCAAACCTGCTGTGCTGATGACAGTGACCAAGCAGCCGGATGCGAGCACGGCGCTTCTGACTGAAAAGCTCGACAAGGCCGTGGAAGACCTCAAGTCGCAGATTCCGTCCGATGTGAATGTGTCCACCGACATATTCAGGCAGCAGAAATTCATCGACAGCTCTATCGACAATATCAAGAAATCGCTCTACGAAGGTGCGCTGTTCGTGATAATCGTGCTGTTCTTCTTCCTGATGAATGTGCGCACCACGCTCATATCTCTGGTGACAATTCCGTTGTCCCTGCTGGTGTCAGTTCTGACATTGAAGTTTATGGGGCTGACTATCAATACGATGAGTATCGGAGGTATGGCGATTGCCATCGGCTCGTTGGTGGATGACGCCATCGTGGATGTGGAGAACGTGTTCAAGCATCTTCGCCAGAATCGCAAACTGCCTGAGTCAGAGCGGCATCCTGTGCTGGAGGTGGTGTTCAATGCCTCCCGCGAAGTACGTCTGCCGATATTGAACTCCACATTTATAATAGTGGTCAGCTTCGTGCCGCTCTTCTTCCTTACCGGAATGGAAGGCAGGATGCTCAGACCTCTCGGAATCGCCTTCATCACGGCACTTTTCGCCTCGACATTGGTGGCATTGACATTGACCCCGGTGCTCTGCAGCTTCCTTCTGGGCAGCGAGAAGAGTGACAAGGCCGGGAAGGAACCTGCGCTTGTACGTTGGCTGCAGAAGATCTACAATGTGGCCCTGGAGTGGGTCCTGACCCATAAGAAACTGACATTGGGCAGTGTCGCGGCTCTGTTTGCGGTCGCTCTCGCCCTGTTCTGCAGTTTCGGAAGCAGCTTCCTGCCAGCCTTCAATGAGGGCTCGTTCACTATCAATGTAAGTACGCTTCCTGGTGTTTCCCTGGAGGAATCTGACAATGTCGGGCGACGTGCGGAGATGCTTCTGCTGTCCGTGCCGGAGATAAAGACTGTGGCCCGCAAGACCGGCCGTGCTGAGCTTGATGAGCATGCGCTCGGGGCCAATGTCTCTGAAATAGAAGCCCCATTTGAACTCTCAGACAGGCCGAAAAAGGCTGTTGTTGAGGAGATTCGCCACAAGTTGGGGACTTTGCCGGGTGTCAATGTGGAAATCGGCCAGCCTATCTCGCACCGTATAGACGCTATGCTTTCCGGAACAAGGGCAAACATTGCCATAAAGCTTTTCGGTACCGACCTGAACAAGATGTTCGAAATCGGAAACCAGATAAAAACGAAGATTTCCGCTATCCCGGGAGTCGTGGACCTGAATGTGGAACAGCAGGTGGAAAGACCTCAACTTCAGATAGTTCCGAAGCGTGAAATGCTTGCGAAATATGGCGTCACACCATCTGAATTCACTGATATGGTGGAAGTTTATCTGGCAGGCAGGACGGTGTCCCGCGTCTATGAAGGCAACCGGGTTTTCGACCTGACCGTGAAGGCTGACGATGACAGCAGGAGCACGATAGAGGCCATCAGGGATATGCCTGTGGATGTGGCCGGCGGTAAAGTGCCGTTCAGCCAGATTGCGGAAATCCGTTCCGCTGCAGGTCCGAACACCATCAACCGTGAAAATGTCGCGCGCAAAATCGTGATTTCGGCCAATGTCTCTGACGGTGACCTCCAGGGTGCCGTGAACCGTATCCGCAAGACGATAAATGACAATGTGCCGCTTCCGGAAGGCTACCACGTGGAATACGGCGGTCAGTTCGAGAGTGCCCAGTCCGCTACAAGAACATTGCTGGTGACATCATTGATGGCGATTCTCGTAATCTTCCTCCTTCTTTACGGACAGTTCAAGAATGTGCGTCAGGCGTCTGCCGTTCTGCTCAATCTGCCGCTGGCCCTCATCGGAGGCGTGTTCGCGATATTCTTTGCAGACGGCATCATCAGCATTCCGGCGATAATCGGTTTCATTTCCCTGTTCGGAATTGCAACGAGAAACGGTATGTTGCTGATAGACAGGTACAATGAACTCCGACAGGGCGGTCTTTCACTGCATGATGCGGTAATGCGCGGGTCGCTTGACAGGTTGAATCCGATATTGATGACGGCATTGACCTCAGCCCTTGCGCTGATACCTCTCGCCCTCGGCGGTGACCTTCCGGGCAATGAAATCCAGAGCCCTATGGCAAAGGTGCTGCTCGGCGGTCTGCTTACATCGACGATGCTCAACGGCTTCATCGTTCCGGTAGTGTATATACTAATTTCAAAGAAGAGAAATGAACAGACTATATAATTTGTCACGCAATGCTGCATTGTCGGCAATTGCTTTTGTGTCAATGACTTTCGTGTCCTGGGCCCAGAATTCGGCGGAAGTGGTGCTCGCTTCTGTTGAGAAAAACAATCCTGAACTACAGGCATTGCGCAAACGTACCGAATCCGAGAAGTATGGCTTCAAGGCGGAGCGTATGGTGGAGGCTCCTGAGGTAGGCTTCGACTATCTTTGGGGAAGTCCTGCGGATATCGGGACAAGGAAGGATATATCCGTGACTCAGAGCATTGACATCGCCACCATTTCGGGAACGAAAGGAAAGATCGCGAAGTCAGAATCGGAGCTCTCGGATATGCAGTTCAATGTCCGCAGGCAGGAGATACTGCTCCAAGCCAAGCTGCTCTATATCAATATCATATATTGCAATGCGGTCGGCGCTGAACTTGAGCGTCGTCTTGAGCGCAGTGAGAAGGTGGAGTCTGTCTATCGGGATATGCAGGTGCGTGGAGAAACCGATATGATAGAGGTCAATAAAGCCCATCTGGCGTATCTGGCGCAGCGCAATGCATTGGCCCGGAACAAGATGGAGGCAGAAGGTTTCAGGCTGGAGCTTCAGCATCTTAACGGTGGTGAACCGTTGGAAATCAATGATTTGTCTTATGTCCGCAGGGATATGCTTCCGGCTGATTTCGATACGTGGTACAAGGAGGTGGCTGACCGTAGTCCGGAAATCAGGGCGGCAAGGCAGAACGTGAAGGTGAATGAGGCTGTGGCCAGGGGTATCAAGATGTCATCCTGTCCGACTATCACTGCCGGCTATATGGCGGAGCTCGTCAAGGGCAGCAATTTCCGTGGACTTACGCTCGGCCTTTCCATCCCGCTCTGGTCCGCCCGCAGCAAAACCAGGCAGGCAAATCTGTCATGTGAGGCGTCCAGGCTTGAGGTCAAGGATGTGGAGTCTTCCGAATATTCGGCTCTCCGTTCTCTGTATGAAAAAGCATCGGGGCTGAAGGACCTTTCCGATGAACTGGCTCTCTCGTTGGCGGTTTCTGATGAAGCTATGTCAATGACGGAGAAGAAGTTCAATGAGGGGGAAATCTCATTGATGGACAGCATAATGGAGCTGTCTCTCTACTATTCCGTAGTGGATGAGTCGCTTGCTGCGTCCAAGGATTATGACTTGGCGCTCGCAGAACTGAATGCCTGGTCTCTATAGACAATGCATTGACCTATAATTTATTGCACTTGGCAGAGTCGTCCCTGCCAGGTGTTTTTTTCTTTCAGGCGGTCGTCCAGCAGATGCAGAATCTGGAAATTGCGGATAAGTCCCCATTGTGTTTCATTGACAAAACGTGGCGGGACTTCTCCTGCTACGCGCTCGATATACAGGTCGGGCCTCAGCTTCTCCAGTATTTCGATTATAAGATCCAGATAATCAGACAGGTCCAGACGGAGGAAATCCTCTGGTGCTGCGGCATATTCCTTTTCGATTCTCGTGCCTTTGACGAGCTGCAGCTGGTGGAATTTTACGGAGTGCAGCGGCAGGGAACTGATGAAACTGCATTGGTCCGTAAGCATTGACCTGGACTCTCCCGGCAGGCCTAAGATAAAATGCGCTCCCGGCTCCAGCCCTCGCTCCGCGCTGAGTCTGACTGCGTGTTCGGCGGTCGCGACATCATGGCCTCTGCCGACCCGGACCAATGTCTTGTCATAGCAGGACTCAATCCCGTATTCAATCTTGACGACAGGCTTGTCGAAACTGTCTCTGTGCCAGTCTTTTAGAACGCGGCCTTCTTTCAGTTTGCGCAGGAAGTCGAGCTTTTCCTCATCTACGCAGTCGGGTCTTGTGCCTATGACAATGCCGACTATCTGAGGGTGCGACAGGGCTTCGAGATACAGTTCCTTCAGTCGTGGAAGGGGAGCGTAAGTGTTTGAATATGACTGGAAATATGCGAGATAATGCCTTGTGTTCCTGTAGCGTACCTGGTGAAATCCGATGCCTTCATCTATCTGTGAGGCAATGGTTTTGCCGGCGGTGCTGTATGAGGGGTGGAAGGCTGCGTTGTCGCAGAAGGAGCAGCCGCCGTAGCCGACTTTGCCGTCCCTGTTGGGGCATGTGAATCCTGCGTCAATGACAAGTTTCTGCAGGCGTTCTCCATAGACTCTCTTGTAGTAGCCTACGAATGTGTTGTATCTTTTTCCGTCCGGAAACCAGTCCGGCATGCTGTCATTGACCATAATATTTCCACTTTTGCTCTGCAAATCTATTAAAAAGTAAGTATCTTCGCAATGATGCGTTTCCGGTTTTGGGGATGTGGGAAGCTTAATTTACATTTGCTGATGAAAAGAATAATTGTTGCGCTGGTAGTGGCGATGGCCGTCTGCACAAGTCTTTACGGCCAGAAGAAATATGGAGTGGTGAAGTACTCTGTGAATTTTATGCGTACATATCCGGATTATGAGTCCGGTCTTGAGACTCAGGCACTCATGGGGACGCCTGTGGAGATTCTCGGGAGGCAGGGCTATTGGCTTCAGATCCGGACTCCGGAGCCGTATGTGGCCTGGGCTACTGATATGGGCGTGGTGCCGATGGACAGTCTCCAGTTGCAGAACTACCTGGCTGCTCCGAAATATGTCTGCACTTCGCTTTGGACTGAGGTCTATGACTCGCCGGAGAGTGGTGCGCAGCGTATCAGCGACCTTGTTGCCGGTGATATCGTGAGGATAAAATATGATTCGAGGGACAGGCCGCTTAAGCATAAACTGTATCTCGGTATCGTGCTTCCGGACGGGCGTGATGCTTTCGTGAAGTATCCTGATGTGGTGCGGTTTTCCGACTGGGCTGCTTCCCGCAGGGCGACTCCGGCCAATGTGGTGGCTACCGCCAAGCGTTTCCTCGGTACGCCTTATCTCTGGGGCGGCACTTCGTCCAAAGGTCTGGACTGCAGTGGTCTTACAAGGACTGCATTCTTCCTGAATGGTGTCCTGCTTTACAGAAATGCGTCCCAGCAGGTAAAGGAAGGCATTGAGGTATCTTTAGATGGCTTTGTGCCTGGCAAGTGTGAGGGTGATCTGAAGCCTGGTGACCTTATGTTTTTCGGCAGGAAGGCGACTGAGGATTCGCCAGAGAAGGTCACCCACGTGGCGATGTACATAGGCGGCGGACGTATTATCCATTCTTCTCACGAGGTGAGGATAAATTCGCTCGACCCTTCCGCTCCCGACTACTACAGCGGTGCCAAGAGGCTGCTCCGTGCTCGCCGGATGTGCGACGAAAACGGCACCCCATACACATCCACCCTCCTCCGCAACAGCCCCGCCTACTTCCCGTCCAAGTGAGATGTGGTCGTCTTGCCGTGGCTTGACACCATTGCTGTCTTCGATGTGCTCTTCTGACCTGTGTCACGCCGACAGGCAGTCTGTCTCGGCGGAACTCACTCCGCGTTGCTCCGTTCGGC
>ENA-OOWC01000340-OOWC01000340.1-human-gut-metagenome-genome-assembly--contig:-NODE-340-length-11284-cov-2.230920_pt1 | contig 11284 bp, 7 predicted proteins | sample MGYA00241403_ERZ501313 | MGnify/ENA primary metagenome ERZ501313 (study PRJEB25962, sample SAMEA2042360) | human gut metagenome | biome: human gut; feature: human-associated habitat; material: faeces... | reverse complement strand
ATTGGCAACCCGCCGTACATCCAGCTCCAGAAGATGGGCACCGATGCAGATACCCTCCAGAAAATGAACTACGAGACCTATGAGCGCACTGGCGACATCTACTGTCTTTTCTACGAGATGGGAATGAAACTCCTGAAGCCTGGTGCGCTGCTGTCGTTCATTACATCAAACGGATGGATGAAGTCGGCCTACGGCAAATCATTGCGAACTATGCTGACAAGCCTGTATCAGCCATCACTTTTGATAGATTTCGCCGGATATAGAGTATTTGATTCCGCAACGGTAGATGCCAACATCCTTTCCGTAATCAAGTCCAATACCCACTATGAAACTATCGCATGTTCCATAAAGAAAGACAATTTTGAGGTTGAGAAATTGAGCGATTATGTGCAGACACACGCGGTTTCCTCCAGTTTCTCCTCATCTGAATCATGGTCCATCCTATCCGAAATTGAGCGTTCCATTAAGGAGAAGATTGAAGCCGTCGGTACTCCCTTGAAAGATTGGGATATCCAGATCAATTACGGCATCAAAACCGGTTTTAACGACGCCTTCATCATCGATTCGGTCAAGCGGAATGAAATTTTGAGTGCCTGCCAAACTGAGGAGGAACGTCAGCGAACGGCGGAAATCATACGACCGATTCTTCGTGGCCGGGATATTCGCAGATATGGCTATAATTGGGCTGATTTATGGTTGATAAACACGCATAATGGAATCCGTGGGGAGATGGAGCGCATCCACATAGAAGACTATCCCGCTATCAAACAACATCTTGATAATTATTGGAATAAGATAGAGCCACGTGCCGACCAGGGAGAGACAGCCTATAACCTGCGCAACTGCGCTTATTTGGACGAATTTTCGCGACCAAAAATAATCTGGAAACGAGTAGGCTCCATTATAAGGTTCTCGTATGACGAAAAAGGACTTTTTGGCCTTGATAGCACTTGCTTTGCGACAGGTAATCACATTCAATATCTCTGCTGCGTATTGAACTCCTCTATGGGGCACTATCTTTTGAATGGGGCGCCCAGAACGGGAACTGGTGATCTGCTTATCAGCGTTCAAGCTGTAGAGCCCGTAAGAGTACCTGTCATTGATGATAGTGACGAGGCGTTTAGTCTCCTAATAAAGCGGTTTATCAACAACCCATCAATCGAATTAGACGATGAGATTGATAATGTCATCTTTGACCTATATGGCCTTAGTCCTGATGAAAGGGAGTATGTCGTCAACAACTACCGATAATAAACGACTTTTCATCAAGAGAAAGCCCGTACAGTTCGCATATTAATGAATCTATCCGCTCTTCACATTTGTCAATTTCGGTCTCGGGAGAGAGCCGCTCTATAACCAATTGGCTCAATGTGTCATCTGAGTATGGCACGAGAGGCAATTGTTCAATCGTATATTTGAGCCACCTGTTTGTTCCAACGCCAGAGGATGTTCCTAAGCAGGTTGTAAAATACCAATGGAGCAGTTTAGAATTGAGCATTCCCAGGATATGATGAAGATGTTCCCCTGTTAGAAAGAAGACAGTGTTTAGCGGCACTAAGTCATCACATATCGCAAATTTAGATTCGTCCGAAAGCTCTATCCAAACGATCTTTGTCTTTGAAAATTCGTCCCAATAACTGATGCTATCTTGTGTTTCAAACCATTTATTGTTTGTTTTCTTGCGAGCTTTGACCTTCTCATCATCGATGATGTATTCTTTACCGGTTTGCTCTAAACGCTCAATGCCGAACGACAGAAGAAACTCTTTAAGTGCAGGATAATCATCTATGTTATACTGCCTTGATGGGAAGGTCGCTATAATGTATTGGTCATCAAATTCATAGCCATACCGCTTAATGTCGCGGCCTCTCAATATCGGTCGAATAAGTTCCTCCGTCCTTTTTCTTTCTTCTTCATCAATACAACTGTATAGAATCTCATCTCGCTTTTGAGAAGAGATAATGAATGCATCATTATATCCGGTGAGAACACCCCTGTAAATCTGCACATTCCACTCACTGAGAGGCACGCCTATAGTTTCGACTTTTTGTTTTATGCGAAGTTCGATATCACTCAAGATAGACCAAGGCTCGTTTCCAAAAGGACATTGCATGCTATGTGTCTGCACATAATCGCTCCTATAGTTTCAGAAACGAATGTATATACCTTCCCAGAGTGTTCCGATCGACCTTGCAAATCTTAGCAATCTTCCGCTGAGAAACGCCTGCCCTTAGCAGCTCCACTATGAGCATCCGCTTGGGAAAGAGTTTGCACTTGCACTCTTCTGTCTTCCTTCCAACAGGACGCCCGAGGACCACGCCCTCCGCCTTCTTCCTTGCAAGCGCCTCCTTCGTCCGTTGGCTGATAAGATTTCGCTCAATCTCTGCCGAAAGGCCGAAAGCGAAGGCCAGCACCTTGCTCTGAATATCCTCACCAAGCCTGTAATTGTCCTTGATGGTCCAGACACGGCACTCTTTCGTCATACAGATATTGAGAATCTCCATAATCATAAACAGGTTACGCCCCAGCCGGGACAACTCGGCACAGATAATCAAATCGTCTTTCTGCACCCGGTTCAGGAGTTTTCCCAATTCCCGCTTGCTGTAACTCTTCGTACCGCTGATGGTCTCCTCAATCCACCCGTCAATTTTCATCGACTCACGTGAACAGAAATTATTGATTTCAAATCTTTGATTTTCAACAGTCTGTTTGTCGCTGCTGACTCTGATGTAACCGTAAATCATACTGTAACTGTTAATATTGTGATTGTTTATAGAAAGTTGGCATCTTCACAAGAGATAAGAAGCCGAAGCTTTCAATAGCACCTCACATGGTTACAGTGTTGCTGTTTCCGGGTAGTTTTCTACTTCTTTACTACCCAGAAACCGCACTTGTCGCCACCTGATCTTTCCAATTTGCCAGACTTTTTCAAGGCCGTGAAATGATACTTGGCACCATCATATGTAAGTCCGCATAAATCAGCAACTTCCTTAATTGTTAGAGTTGGTGAAGAGCTCAGGATACGGAGTATTTTGTCCTTCATTTTCCGAGTAGTTTCCTCATTATTTTTCTGGGTAGTTTTCTGGGTAGTTTCGGACGCAGCACTACCCACATCACCATCTTCTTTCCGCTTGATGGATGTCCCGATCTTCGGACGCCAGAAAGTTACTTCGGAACACATTACGTCAGTCACCACCTCAACTTTCTCACCTGTCAGTCGTTCCCATGAGTAGATCTTATCCATTCCATAACCTGCATTGTCCGAAATCTTCGTGTATCGGAACAACTTCAGTAGAGAAGGATTGCGCGGTGCCGACTGATAACGGTCACGCAGGTGCACCATATCAACAACAATTTTGCCAGGATTTTGGAAACTGATGCGATTGTCGAACACGCGTACAGTAGGATGCATCGGAGAAAAGTAATCGGCATGGGAGCTCATTCAAAGCCTCCTTTGCCTCAAAGTCATCCCATTCGATGTCTTGAATCTTCGCTATAAGTTCCTCTCGCGTCATATCCACTTCTCTTATTTATCACGAATATAGCAATAATCAAACACACTGCGAAATCATTTACAATGAGAACACGAATGCGATAACTACATAGCAAGCTAAAATCAAAGTTCCCATATCACCATTACAGTGATCTGGGAACTCGATATTATAATATTGATGTATTATTTTAGAAATTTTCTTTCATTTTATCGAAAAGATTTCTGTCTTCCCTGCTGAGATTAGGCACGAAGGAGTCACTTCCACGCATTGATTCAAGTGCGGCCTTCTCGTCACTCTTGAGTTTCTTAGGCAGCCATACGAGATATTTCACGTACAGGTCACCAACTCCGGAGCCATATCCCTTGACAGCAGGCAGGCCCATGCCTCTGAGTCTGACAATCGTGCCGGACTGGGTTCCAGGTTCAATCTTGATCTTGTAATTGCCGTCAAGACAAGGGACGGTGGTCTCACCACCGAGAATGGCGTCAGTCACTGATATTATCTTGGTGTAGAACAGATTCTTGCCGTCACGTTTGAGAGAATCGTGAGGAATCTCTTCAATGACCACGAGCAGGTCTCCGTTCACGCCGCCGGATTTGGCAGAATGTCCCTGTCCCTGAAGCGTGAGCTGCATACCATCTTCCACACCGGCAGGAATATTCACCTTGATAGTCACTCTCTTGCGCACAAGACCGGTTCCGCCGCAGGAACGGCAAGGATTGCTGACAATCTTGCCTTCTCCGCCACATCTTGAACATGTAGTATAGGTAACAGTCTCACCGAAGATGCTTCTTACCCTCCGCTGTTCCTGGCCTGTACCATGGCAGACAGGACAAGTCTGTATGTCAGAAGCATTTGCGGCACCTTTACCGCCACAGTCAGGGCATTGTTCATATCGGTCGATAGATACCTCCTTCACAGCACCTTTCGCGATTTCCTCCAAGGTAAGTCTCACTCTGGTACGGATATCACGTCCACGCGGCACACGCTGGGCCCTCTGGCCACCGCCGAAACCGCCGAAGCCGCTGAACCCTCCGAAACCGCCGGAGTTGCCTCCGCCGAAATCGAACCCGGCACCGAACAGGTCCTTGAGAATATCATTGATATCAAACCCGCCGAAACCGCCGGAACTGAAGCCGCCTGACGGTGCATTGAATCCGAACTGATCGTATTTTGCCCTCTTGTCAGGGTCGCTCAAGACCTCATAAGCCTCGGACGCCTCCTTGAAATTCTCCTCTGCGGTCTTCTTCTCCGCATCGGTACCGCCGACCCATCTGTCCGGATGCCATTTCAATGCCATCTTCTTGAAGGCCGACTTTATATCATCCGCGCTGGCATTCTTCGGAACGCCGAGCACTTCATAATAATCTCTTTTTTCTGCCATATTCCTTACATCTCCTATATTAGAGCACAAGCAAAACGCCCTCTCTCACGAAAGAGCGGACCGACTATATTCCAACTACAACTTTTGCGTAACGCAGAATCTTGCCGTTCAAAGTGTAGCCAGTCTCGATCACATCGTAAATCAGGCCCTTCTTGTCCTCTTCCTCTACCGGAACCTGAGCCACAGCCTCATGGAAATCAGTATCGAACTTCTGTCCCTTGGCCTCGATACGCTCCAGCCCCTTGCTCTTCAGATATTTCATCAACTTGTCATATATGAGTCCGGTTCCCTCTTTGGCCGCCTCGTCGCTGGACTTCTGGAGCAGTTCCATTGCCCTTTCGCAGTCATCCAGAACAGGAAGCAGACCTTTGATGGTATCGGATGCAGCCGATGAAACCAATGCAAGTTTCTCCTCAGCCGAACGTCTGCGGAAGGTCTCGAACTCAGCCATCAGACGGACATAGTCGTCCTTCTCCTTGGCGAGCTTGTCCAATGCCTCTTTCTCAGCCTTCTGGGCAGCCTCCAGCTTTTCTGTCAATTCCTTGCATTCAGAATGTTTTCCGCAGGACTCCTCTTCCTCCGGTTTGTCACAATGACAATCGGATTTTTTGTCAGTGCCTTCGCATTGACATTCATTTTCCGCCTGCTTTTCTTTCTTCTTTATTTCTTCGTCTTTTTGCTTTTTCATATCTTTTCAACCTTTTATATTTCTTCGAAAACAACCCGCACAGAGTCGCTATTATAATCACCCACAACATATAACACGAGCAGTTTGTGCTGGGTTATCAACAAACTGCCCGCTATTGTTTCAGCAAATTGTCTGCCATCGTACAAGACTGACATTTTGTCAATGCCATTGAAATCAGCCACGGACAGACAGGTCGCCCAAAATGTTGTTATGCAAGAAGCTTTGCCGCTGCCACTGCGCAGTTGATACCGTCAATGGCGGAAGAAACGATTCCTCCAGAATATCCTGCACCCTCACCGCAAGGGAAAAGGCCAGGCACCTGAGGACATTGATACGAATCGGCATCTCTCACGATTCTGACAGGAGAAGAAGTCCTGGATTCCACACCCAAAAGAAGCGCATCCTCCGTATAATATCCGCGCATCTTATTGTTGATCAGCGGGAAAACCTTCTGGAGACGGGATGCCACGCACTCAGGAAGAAGTTCGTACAATGGTGCAGAAACCACTCCCGGACGATAAGAAGTCTCAGGAAGGTCCTCAGACATCTGTTCCTCACAGAAGTCCACCATCCTCTGGGCAGGCGCCGCAAAGCGGTTCACTTCCCCGTTTTCATCAGGAACAGCGTGGGCAGCAGCGTAATCAAACATCTTCTTCTCCACGTCGTGCTGGAAATTCAGCAATGCGAAAGTACCGTACTTCTTATATTCTTCAGGCACATCATCAGGCTCCACAGAAACGACTACACCAGCATTGGCCCACTTGGAATTGCGGGCAGAATTGGACATGCCGTTGAGCACAGTATAGCCGTCCTCCGTAGATGACGGAACCAGGATTCCGCCCGGACACATACAGAAAGAGAACACTCCCCTGTCATCCACCTGCTCCACAAAAGAATACTCGGCAGCCGGCATACCGGGCTCCCACTGTCCGCGGTATCTGATCTTGTTTATCAAATCCTGAGGATGTTCCACACGCACTCCCATTGCAAATCCTTTGGCCTGCAGTTCCCAGCCCTTCTTGTCGAACAGCTCGTAAATATCCCTTGCTGAATGGCCTGTAGCGAGGATTACTGCCTTTGCATTGAACGTCTTCTTGCTGCCTGCCGCCTCTGCACTGTCATCCACAGCCGTCACAGTAATCACACCGTCTTCGCCTCGACAGATATCTGACACGCGGGTCTGGAAATGATATTCTCCACCATGTTCCAGCACACATTCCCTGATATTTGCCACCAGTCGAGGAAGTTTGTCCGTACCGATATGAGGATGAGCGTCAATGAGAATAGACGGATCCGCACCGAAATTCACGAACTGATGGAGCACCTCCCTGTTGTCCCCGCGCTTGGACGAACGGGTAAACAGCTTGCCGTCCGAGAACGTGCCGGCGCCGCCTTCACCATAACAGTAATTGGAATCAGGATCCACGACACCCTTGCGGGAAAGTTTCGCGATATCCGGTTTTCTGCCGCTGACATCCTTTCCGCGCTCCAGGACCACCGGTTTCAGACCCAATGTAAGGAGTTTCAATGCAGCAAACATTCCGGCAGGACCAGAGCCCACCACAATCACAGGCTCAGCGTCGTGCACATCCTTGTATTCAGGAAGGTGATATTCCTCATAAGGCTCATCCTTACGGTAGGCCTCCACCCTGTAACGTACTTTCACATCGCCTCTTGCGTCTATCGACCTGTGTACTATATGACAATGCGCATCAGCATTGACCATAGTAGGCTGGTAAGACTTTGTCGGGTCAATGACATTGATCACAGCATTAGGCTTCAGGCGCAACGCCTCTGCCGCAGCCATCCTGATATCATCCAATCTCGGTTCACGTCCCATTCTGCAGGACACTTCAAATTCTATCATCTTATTCGTAAATCAGAAATCTGCCATTCTGGAAACCGGAGCCACGTCGAGCGGAGTGCGCTCACCGGCAAGATAATGGTAGTAGCCGGCTATCGCAATCATAGCGGCATTGTCCGTAGTGAACTTGAACTCAGGAAGATACGTATTCCAGCCACGTTTCTGGCCCTCGGAAACTATCCTGTCGCGCAGGCCGCTGTTCGCAGACACGCCGCCGCCGATGGTAACCTCCTTTATTCCGGTCAATTTCGCAGCTTTCACAAGTTTGTCCATGAGTATGTCAATGAGGGCTTTCTGGAAACTTGCGCAGATGTCCTCCTTGTTCTTCTCCATAAAATCAGGATCCTTGGCCATCTCGTCCCTCACGAAATAGAGCAACGACGTCTTGATTCCGCTGAAACTGTAGTCCAGGCCAGGGATATGAGGCTTGGCGAACTTGAACCTGTCGGGATCGCCGAGTTTAGCCAATTTGTCAATTACAGGGCCGCCCGGATAGCCGAGTCCCATCATCTTGGAACATTTGTCGAAAGCCTCGCCCACCGCATCGTCGATGGTCTGGCCGAGAATTTCATAGTCGAGCGGACTGTTCACTTTCACGATCTGGGAATTGCCTCCAGACACCAGAAGGCACAGATACGGGAACTCAGGATGATGGTTTTCCTTGTCATATTGCTTCACGAAATCGGCAAGGATATGTCCCTGAAGGTGGTTAACCATAATCATCGGAATATCCAGCGACACGCTCAACGCCTTCGCGAAAGAAGTGCCCACCAGCAACGAGCCGAGAAGGCCCGGGCCTCTGGTGAACGCTATCGCAGTAAGTTCCTCCGGCTTCACGCCGGCCTTTGCCAATGCCTGGCTTACTACAGGGACAATGTTCTGTTCGTGAGCTCTGGAGGCAAGCTCAGGCACCACTCCGCCATAATCTTTGTGAACCTGCTGACTTGCAATGACATTGGACAGAAGATATCCGTCCTTGATAACTGCAGCGGATGTATCATCACAGGATGACTCAATTCCGAGAATTATATCTGATCGTTCCATCGTATTTCAATCGTCTTTCAATTCAACCTGCAAATTTAAGAAAAGATTGTTAAATTTGTAAGTTATGCGGACTACGGCCAAGATATTTTACTATATGACGGTCATTGCGGCAACGATATTTTTCGCTGCCTTGATTGCCGTACAGACTCCTGCCGTACAGACCAGACTCGCGGAGAAAGCCCTGCAGAGCATTGAAAATTACATCAATGGCAAGATCAGCGTAGGCAAAGTCCACATCGACCCGTTCAAGGCGATAGTACTCCGCGACCTCGTAGTTCTGGATGCCGACCCGTTCAGGGACTCACTCGACGTGGTGGACACATTGTTCAGGGCAAGATACGTCACAGCCAACTTCAGCATCAGGAGCATACTGAAAGGCGGCAGCATCAGCATTGCCTCCGCAAAAGTCACTGACGGACTGTTTTTCCTGACTGTAGAACCTGAAAACAGGGGCTGCGCACCCGAGGCGGACACCTCAGGGACCACCAACATAAAGAGAATCTTCAAACTCGGCGGAGGAAAGGACAAAGAGCCTTCAGAGAAGGAAATCTTCAGCATCGGCAACGTGGAACTGGAGAACATGTCATTCAGAATGAGGAACTTCCGCAAAGACGCATCCGATTTTCCGGACGGCTCGATGAACTGGTTTGACCTCGACGTCCACGACATCAACCTGAAAGGACGCGGACTAAGGATGAAAGGCGGCATCATGTACGGCACCTGCGACCGCATGTCATTCACCGAAAAAAGCGGGTACCAGTGCTTCCTGCTTGCCGGAGACGCACGGGTAGGCAGAGGAAAGACCATAGTGGACAACCTCCGACTCATCGACAGATGGTCCAACATCGACATCCCGTCCATAAAACTGATCTACAAGAACACCGACGCCTGGTCTGAATTCATCAGCCAGGTAAGGATGGAAGGAGATATCAGCAGCAGTACAGTCAGCCTGCGCACACTCAAATATTTCGCACCTGCACTCGACCAGTTCCGTATGAGCGCCAAGATAAAAGGAAAAGTGACAGGTTATGTCAATGATTTGAAGCTCAGCGATATACAATTCGAAACCTGCGACGCGGACGGCTTCGTGGACTGGGACGGGCACAAGGGACGAGGCATTGCCGGAGAACTCAGCGGCTCACTCATCGGCATCCCGGACACAAGGACAATGCTCACTGAAGCAGCCGTGAAGAAACTGAGTTTCACGTCCCGCGGACTGGAAGCATTCATAAAAGGATGGGCGCCGGGAGTGAAACTGGACATACGCAAAATATGCAAAGGCGAAAGAGTCTCATTCCACGGAAAAGTCAGAGGACCGCTCAACCGCCTGAAAGTCAGAGGAACACTCAATTCCGGCTTCGGCAAGGTCAATGCAGATGCAGACATCCGAAATGTCATCGACAAGTTCCGTCCACTGACGCTCGGAGGGGCAATATCCACAGAAGACCTGGACATCAGCAGAATTTTAGGCGAGGGCATTCCGGTAGGAAAATGCGACATGAGAACCGGACTTTCCGCCGTCATCTCCGCAGACACGCTCGGTGTAACCATAGATTCGCTTAAAGTGGACGGACTGGACGTGCTCGGCTACAAATACACCAACATTGCGGCAGCCGGCACATTCAGCCAAAGCGCTTTCGACGGACGTATAGTATGCAGCGACCCGAACCTGAACTTCCTGTTCCAGGGTATATTCTCGCTGTCATCCAAGACACAAAACGCTCTGTATCAGTTCTATGCAAACCTCGGATATGCAGACCTGCATGCCCTCAACATCGACAAGCGAAAGACATCACGCATGAGCCTGCGCACTCAGGCCAACTTCACGAGAGTCAGCGGAGAAGACATCCTGGGAAACATCCGCATTGACAATATGGTGCTTGAGGACGAGCACGGGGCTCACAATGTGGGAAACATCGAGATTTCCTCACACGCCAGCGACGACGTGAACCGTGTAAGCCTTAAATCCAAATTCGCGGACGGCTCCTTCGTGGGAAGCCGCTTCTTCAACAGTTTCATCCGGGATCTGCAGACAGCGACCACAAGACGGGAGCTCCCGTCATTGTACCGGAAAAACGAAGAGACCTGGACCGGCAACTCATACGATGTATCGCTCAGGCTCCACGACACACGGGATGTGCTTTCATTTTTCGCACCTGGAGTGTATGTGGCCGACAGCACGGCTCTGAAACTCGGCATTGACAGAGACGGAAAAATGTCCGCCTCGCTGAACTCCAGACGAATAGCGTTAAGGGACAAATACCTGAAGAACATCAAGTTACGGATAAATAACGCTGACGGAAAACTTAGCGGAGATCTTCTCGCCGACGAGATTATGGCCAGACCGGCACTGATGCGCAAGTCCAGCGTAAAACTCATTGCCGACAATGATTCTCTCCGCGTCGGCATCAGTTATGACAATGAAGAGGAACTCGCCAGCCGCGGCGAGCTTTTCCTCGACGGAATGCTGTACAGGGACGAGGACGATTCATTGTCATTGAAGACAATGTTCAGACCATCATACATTTACCTCAAATCCAAGCTGTGGAACATCGCATCATCCGACATTGACCTGCACGACAATCATATAAAGGTAGATTCGCTCAGGATTGTCGGGGACAACCAGGCGATCAATATAGACGGAGGCTGGTCGTCAGCAGAACCGGACACGCTCCGGGTGAGTCTGGACAAGTTCGACATCTCATTGACCAACTACTTCACCGGCAACGGGGAAATGGACATTCAGGGACTGCTGACCGGGCGCGCCATGGTGACATCGTCCAGCATCCGGAAAGCCGGCATCCTGCTGA
>ENA-OOWC01000331-OOWC01000331.1-human-gut-metagenome-genome-assembly--contig:-NODE-331-length-11400-cov-1.844072_pt1 | contig 11400 bp, 9 predicted proteins | sample MGYA00241403_ERZ501313 | MGnify/ENA primary metagenome ERZ501313 (study PRJEB25962, sample SAMEA2042360) | human gut metagenome | biome: human gut; feature: human-associated habitat; material: faeces... | reverse complement strand
TCCTGCTGGAGGCGGGGGAAATAGCGGCTCCGTACCTTAAGGAGGAGAGTCTGGCCATCGATGATGACGGCATCAGTTTCCGTTTTGCCCCGAGCATCGGGACGATTTACTACACCTTGGACGGAAGCGAGCCGACCGAACAATCGACCTGCTATGACGGCAACCCGGTGGTGCTGGCAGGAGGAGCCCGCGTCAAGGCGATCTGCAAGAGAGGCGGCAGCGTAAGCGGAGTCTATGAAAGGAATATTCCTTATGCCGCTGCCGTAAAGGCCAAGGCGCGTAGGCAAGGTGTCAATTTCAAGTACTTCGAGGGAGCCGACATGTCGTCAACCGAGGAGATCGACAAGTTGGAAAAGGTCACGCTTAGTGGACAGAAGGGGGATTTGAATATTTCCGAGGGCGAAGGAAAAGACTATTTCGGCTATGTGTTCGAAGGTGTTATGAAGATTGAGCAAAATGGCTTGTACACGTTCACTCTGCTGACAAACGACGGTTCGGATCTCTACATCGACGGAGTCCTGGCTTGTGACAACAATGTCCGTACAGGTTACACCGTGGCCTCCGGCAGCATATTCCTTCAGAAAGGCTTTCACAAGTACCGCATCCGTTACTTCGAAGGCTACGGTGGCGAGAGTTTCGCCCTCAAGTGGCAGGTTCCCGGCGATCTCAACGCCAAGGACTTCCCCGCGGCTCTCCTCTTTGTTGAATAGCAACGTGTTTGCCTGACTTCTTCGGAAGATGCCTATTCTTGATTACCGCAAGCTTTGAGTGTGCGGCAAGCCATCTTCGGCGACGGTTTCGGCTCGGAACGTCGCCCAATAGTGCCGCGGAACACTCTCGGGCTACGAAACGGCCTTAGAATGTCGCCTAGCGGTGCTGCGGGGATTGTTCGGGAATTATCGAATACAATAATGTAGCCCACTGGCTGCGGGATTGGACACAAAACGGTAAGCCGCTAACTGCCGGGATTGTTCATGGCCGTTCGGATGATCTCCAGGATTTCTTCGCCGTATTTTTCGCACTTTGACTTGCCGAAGCCTTTGACGCTGAGGAGTTCCTCTTTGGTTGTGGGGGCGAGGTCGGCTATGGCCAGAAGGGTTTTCTGGTGGAGGATCATGAAGGCGGGGACGTTGTCTTTCTGGTATTTTTCACGCCGCCAGTCCACAAGGGCCTGGGCCAGTTCAGGATGGATGCTGCCGGTGTAGGTGGCCGATTCTCCATCCGGTTCCCGAACCTGTCGAAGGGCCGACGGTTCGACAGGCTCACCAACCGCGTCTGGGCGTTGAGCTTGCTGAATCGACTCCTTGGATGCCGAAGCCTTCTCAGGTGTGGAAATCAGCGACCTGACCAATGCCTTTAACGATCTGGCATCCGACAACTCGTTGTCCGTCTTTAACTTATGGTATGCTTTCGTGCTGAAGCCTTCCGACAGGATAGTCTCGTAGAGGGTCATCCGGAATCTAAGCTCTGCCAGAAATTCCTCGGAGGCGGCCTTGAAGGCTTTCCTGACCTCTTTGTCGTCAATCTCTACAAGAGTCAGCGGAGCGGCGAACGAGGCCAAAGGACGGAATTGTGTGGTGAAATATTCGCAGGCCTTGGTGACGCGCTCCCGCAGGAGAGGGAACTCTTCCGCCGTGCCGCTATGGATTGTCGAGGTGATGTAGCGGAGCTGCTTCTGGAATTTCTGCGCCGTGTCGCTGAGGGATCGTATTCCCTCGAAGGGCTGCGGGGCGCTTTTGCCGGAGCCATCGGAGCTGTCGAACATTCCGCCTACTTGGGCGGCATTGCCCGCACCTACTGTGTTGAACCTGCCAGCCTGGTTGGGGTAAAGGTTCGAAAGGTTGACCTGGTATATTCGGTTAACCCTGTTGTAGAGATAGCGAAGGCGTTGAAGATCAAAGGCATCGCACAAGGTTGAGGTGAAATATTCATTGGCCATGGCGGGGAGTTTGAGCCGCGCCTCTTCCGCCGGCTCGCGGCTGCTTTCGAACGTCGAGACCTCATCGCTGGTGAAGGTGCAGCGCCGTGTGATCGGGGTGGTCAGGATGATGCCTTCGAGGGTGCGGCAGCGGGAGAGGGCGACGTAGACCTGGCCGAACGAGAATGCCGCGCCCGCGTCGATGATGACTTGGTCGAAGGTCAGTCCCTGACTCTTGTGGATCGTCACCGCCCACGCCGGACGCAAAGGAACCTGCTCGAAAGTGCCTTCCACAATTCCCTCTATCTCACCGCTTTCCTCGTTGAGGCCGTAGCGGATGTTCTCCCATCTTTCCGTGTTGACCTCGATGCTTTCGCCGCTCTCGTCCTCCACGATCAGCGCCGGCTTGACTTTCTTCACTGTCGCGATCTTTCCGTTGTAGTAGCGCGCCTCGCCGGAAGTGTCGTTGCGCACGAACATCACCTGCGCGCCTTCCCGTAGACGCAGCCTGGTTTCGGCGGGGTAGGCATTTTCCGGGAATATTCCCTCGATCTGTGCCTCGAATGTCGCCTCCTCGGTCTCCAGCGCGTTCATCTTCGCCTCATTTACGGAGTCCGCCTGGGCGTTGTGGGTGGTGAGGCGGATCCAGCGCTCGTCCTCCGGTGGCACGAAGCCGGGGAAGAGCCTCTTGTTCAATTCGTTCAAGGCCGCGTCGCCCGGCATCCCGGAGCGAACCTCATTCAGTATGTCAAGGAATAGCCTGTCACTCTGCCGGTGAACCTTCTCAAGCTCGACCGTTACGAACGACAACCTTTGCAACACCTTGGAATTGAAGAAGAAAGGTGATGAATATACTTGCTCCATGTACGGTCTTTCCGATTCTTTGACCACCGGCGGAAGCTGCTGGATGTCCCCGATCATCAGGAGTTGCACCCCTCCGAACGGACGGTCGTTGCGCCGGTAACGCTTGAGCGTGTCATCGATCGCGTCCAGAATGTCGGCTCTCACCATCGAGATCTCATCGATGATCAGCAGGTCGAGAGTCCGCAGGATCCTCACCCTTTCCTTCCGCAGGGAGCGCATCCGCTCCGGCATCTGATACTCTGTGACAAGCTCTTTGACATCAGGGAGATACGGGCAAAGGGGCAATTGGAAGAATGAATGGATTGTCACTCCGCCGGCGTTGATGGCCGCAACTCCTGTGGGAGCCACGACGGCGAACCGTTTGGAGGTCTGCCGCACAATCTCTTTAAGGAACGTTGTCTTTCCCGTCCCCGCCTTGCCTGTCAGGAACACGGAGACCCCCGTCTCTTCCACATATCTCTCCGCCAATGTGAATCTCTCGTCCTTTTCGATCATAGCTCTTTTAGCCTTTCTGTTTTGTCAATGGTTTTCCAATCAACTTTCTGATTGTCGGTGGCAATCCGGTACGTAAAGTCCGGTTCTATCTGGAGGCCGGCCGATAACCGGTCTGTCTCTCTTTCCGTTAAAGTTAGCATTAAAAGTTCTTACGACAAAATCGGATTTTGGTTGCGAATTTGTGAACCGGGAAAATCTTGTGGCAGGTAATTCGTTGGTTAGCAACGTCTTGATGTAGTGCTTTCCCCTTGTTTTCAGTAGAGGATGCTTGGGTCAATCATTTGATTAACAGTTTTTTAACAGCCTCGTCTGAAACTTCTGTTTCTCAAGAAAAATCGTTATGTTTGTTACAGAAATGCCGAACGGGAATATTCATAAAAGGGGATTTGTTCCGGAGCTGCCGGGAGGGTGCGACCTTTCGGGGGAGCGCATCCTGCTGCATTGCTGCTGCGCGCCTTGCTCGACCGCCATCATCGAGTGGATGGTCGGCGAAGGGCTGCGTCCGGGAATATTCTTCAGCAACTCCAACATAGTTCCTTTCCGTGAATATGAGATCCGCCGCGACGAGTTGCGCCGCTATGCCGCCGCCCACGGTCTGGAAACCATTGATGATGAATATGATCACGCGGCCTGGCTGGCCTTTGTCAGCCGGTTGGAGACGGGTGTGGCCGCTGATGATTGTCCGGTCGCCCGAATCGCCGACATGCCGGAGCGCGGTCCCCGTTGCCTTGAGTGTTTCAAGTTCCGTCTCCTCCGTGCCGCACGCTATGCCTCTTCCAACGGCTATCGTATGCTGACAACCACCCTGGCCTCGTCCCGGTGGAAGGATCTCGCCCAGGTTGACGCCGCCGGTCGCTGGGCCTGCGATCGGGTGAACGGTACCGGTGGTGATGGATGCGCCATTGGTCATGGGGCGGAGACAAACGCAGAAACCCATCCGTCCGTCCGCCATGAGGTCTTGTGGTGGAACCAGAACTGGCGCCGCGGCGGTCTTCAGGAACGGCGCTGCGCCCTGATCAAGGAATGGGAAATGTACAACCAGACCTTCTGTGGCTGCGAATTCTCGGAACGGCATTGAGCCAAGAGTCCCTTTTGATTTTGTTTGTGGTTTTTCTCCACGAAGAGTATTTCAAACACCCAAAATCAGCGTCTCTGGTGCGCGGGAGCGGCGCTTTTGCTCACGAGGCTGGTCGTGGGCTGTCTCTGGTGCGCGGGAGCGGTGCTTTTGCTCACGGTTATTTCTTGTAGAGGGCGAAGAGGGCGGAGCCGGAGCCGGACATGGAGGCGTAGGTGGCGCCGGAGTCGTAGAGGGACTGCTTGATGGCGGCCAGCTCGGGGTGTGTTTTGAAGACTGTGGCCTCGAAGTCGTTGACCAGCAGGTCTTTCCATTCGGAGACTGGTTTTGCCAGCACAGATTTCAGGCCTGTTGTCTCAGCCGGCTTGCCAAGTCCGGTTGGTGAGCGATGACTAACCACTGGATTGCCAGGCTGCTCGCTGAACCTGTCGCAGCGCTCTGGTGATCCAGTTGAGGCCTGCTCGCCGGATCCGTCGCGGCGCGTTTCCCGAGGAACGATCCCTTTGTAGGCCTCTGCGGTGGAGACCGAAACACCTTCCGGAATCAACACCTTTATCTCGTACTCTGAGAGATCAATGTCGTAAGGCTCAAGCACTTCTCCTCTTCCTGAGCCGATCATCGGACGGTTGAAAATGAAGAAGGCACAGTCGCTGCCAAGTCTGGAGGCATATTCAGAAAGCCTTTGCCCGGAAAGCCCGAGTCCGCAAAGTTCGTTCAGAGCCTTGAGGGTGAATGCCGCGTCCGCCGATCCGCCGCCGAGGCCGGCCCCGACAGGAGCGTTCTTTTCTAGGAATATCTTGACAGGCGGCAGGTCAAAATCCTGAGCAAGAACATTGTACGCCTTGGCGCACAAATCTTTCATCGGATTCCAGTCCACACCCTCCTTGCGGGCGATCGTGATCATCAACTTTCCGTCCTCGGATATTCCCTGTGCCAGATCTACTTCGTTCTCCTTCTGGTCGCAGAACTTGCCGACGCACCCGTCCTGACCTCCATATTCAGCGAAAAGCGCCGCCGAGGTGCGGCTGTAGTCGTCGCCGGCGATGATCTCAAGCGTGTCCCCGAAATCAAAGCACGGCACGAACAGCGTCTCGATGTCGTGGAACCCATCAGCACGCTTCCGCAGGACACTCAGCCCCAGATTCAGCTTGACATTCGTCTTGACAATCATGGTCTTTAAGTAAGCGTTAAAAAATAAGTTCAAGTTGTTTTTTAATGATTACTAAGCGAAGCTGCGGATGGCGTTCTCGACCTGGCCGGCAACGGCTGACCGGCACGGACTTCCGTCACTGGACTCTTCCGGGACGGCTTCCAGGACAGGAGCCACGAAGGAGATCATCTGAAGCACTTTGGCCTCATCCTCGGGGATGCCTCTGGAGCGCATGTAGAACTGCTCGTCCTCGTTCAGTTTGCCGACCGTGGCTCCGTGCGAGCACTTCACATCATCGGCGTAGATCTCCAGCCGGGGCTTGGTGTTGACTCTTGCCGAATCCGAAAGCAGTATGTTGTGGTTCTCCTGGAACGCCTCGGTTCTCTGGGCGTCCGGCGCGATTACGATCTTGCCGAAGAATCCGCATTTGGCTTCACCGGCAGCCAACCCGTTGAAAATCTGTCGGGAACAGCAATCGCCAGTGCGGTGATGCATCGTGATGTCGAACGTCACCTCGTCGTGGCCGGAGCAAAGGTATATTCCAGAAAGCCTGACTTCGGAATGCGCTCCGGTCAGGTCAATCGTCAGCGGAATCCTTGCCGAGACTCCCGGCAGCACTACCACCGTAAGATCCAGCGCCGCGTCGGCCCCCACCTCGATGTTGGACGGAATACCATAAGGATCAGTCGCTTCGACAAACCTGGTGACCGGGGAAACAGCGACTCCAACGGCAGCGTCTGCTGAACCGAGCACAAAGACTTTACGAATATGCTCACCGTCAGCGACCTTCATTCCCGGCACGATGGGCGAAGGAATATAATTGCCGTGGTCTATGTTTTTAGAACTGTTCAAAGCCATTTTTCTCTATCTTGTCAATCAGTTCGTAACCGCCGCTGGCCACGATGCGGCCATCCTTCAGGACATGCACGACATCCGGCCTGACATATTCAAGAAGCTTCTGGTAGTGGGTGATGACGATCGCCGACTTTTCCGGGGTGTGCAGGGAGTTCACTCCGTCGGCCACGATCTTGAGCGCGTCCACATCCAGTCCGCTGTCCGTCTCGTCGAGGATCGCGAGGGTCGGATCGAGCATCGCCATCTGGAAGATCTCGTTCCTCTTTTTCTCTCCGCCGGAGAAACCGACATTGACCTCGCGCTTGGCGAACTCCGGCTTCATCTGGACGAAGGCCATCTTCTGCTTCATAAGTTTCAGAAAATCACCGGCTTTCATCGGCTCCTTGCCTTGGGCCTTGAGCTTGGAGTTGATTGCGGTCTTCATGAAGTTCGTGATGGAGACTCCGGGGATCTCGATAGGGTACTGGAAGGACATGAACAGTCCGGCCCAGGCTCTTTCCTCCGGCTTCATCGTCAGCAGATCCTTGCCGTCGAACTCTATCGTGCCGGAAGTGACCTCGTAGTTCGGCTTTCCGGTCAGGACAGAGGACAGGGTGCTTTTGCCGGCTCCGTTCGGACCCATCACGGCGTGGATCTCGCCGCGGCGGATCTCAAGGTTGATGCCCTTGAGGATCTCATTGTCTGCGACACTGGCGTGCAGATCGTTTATTTTCAGTAATATGTCTGTCATGGTCATTAATATTTTGCGTGGAGGCCAAGCTCCTCGTTGTCAATTATTTCTCCTCTCTGTACAGTCGGTACCAAGTCCAGAGGGACCAGATGCCGTTTATGAGGTACAGGGCGCTGACGATCGGCATAAACACGAGGCCGGCGCTGAGGTAGAGGGTGATGTTCGTGATGTTCACCACCAGCCACACGATCCAGCAGTCCCACTTCTTTTGGGCGGAAAGGAACTGCGCCAACAGCGTTAGCATCAGGCCGTACGAGTCAAGCCACGGGGTTGGATCAGGTGTGAATATGTCCGTTAACCAGGCCGTGCCCAATTTGCTGAGCACGAATCCCCAGATCGCACCGGCAATCACCACGACGGTGAGCGCCGCACACCAGTCCCGCATCGATAGCCGTGTCACTTTCAGGGCGGAAGCGTCTTTCGAACTCTGCTCGGAAGGTCTCGGATGAGTCCACCTCCAGTGTCCGAAGGCGTTGATGCCGAAGGCTATCGGCTGGAGAAGCATGGCCGAGTACAGATGCCTCTGCCAGAACAGCGTGAACAACAGGATGTTGTACAGGTAGCCGACCCAGAAGTTGTACTTGTTGTTGCGCCCGGCCATCACCACGCAGGTAAGTCCCGCGATGACACCGAGCAGCTCCAGGAAGCTCACTCCCGTTCCGCCTAACGTGAACGCAATGTTTTCTATGTCAAAGAATCCCATAATTCATTCGTGAATATATTCATTAACCTACCGATCCTTCGAGGGAGACCTGAAGCAGTTTGGTGGCCTCGACGGCGAACTCCATCGGGAGGCGGGAAAGCACCTCGTGGGCGTAGCCGTTGACAATCAGACCGACAGCGTCCTCCGGGCCGAGTCCCCTCTGGTTGCAGTAGAAGAGCTGCTCGTCGCTGATCTTCGAGGTCGTGGCCTCATGCTCCACGATCGCCGTGGGATTCGCGCTCTGGATGTCCGGGAACGTGTGCGCCCCGCACTGCGAGCCGATCAGAAGGCTGTCGCACTGCGAGAAGTTCCGCGCCCCGGTCGCCCCGGCGTTCATCCGGACGAGACCGCGGTAGCTGTTCTGACTGTGACCCGCTGATATTCCCTTACTTACGATCCGGCTTCTGGTGCCGCGTCCGAGATGGATCATCTTCGTGCCGGTGTCCGCCTGCTGGTAGTTGTTCGTCACGGCCACGGAGTAGAACTCCGACGAGGAGTAGTCGCCCTTCAGGATCGTCGAAGGGTACTTCCAAGTGATCGCCGAGCCGGTCTCGACTTGAGTCCAGCTCAGGTGCGAACCGCTGCCCTTGCATATTCCTCTCTTAGTCACGAGGTTAAGGATGCCGCCGCGTCCTTGGGCATCGCCGGGGTACCAGTTCTGCACCGTTGAGTATTTCACATCGGCGTCCTTCTCGACCACGATCTCAACCACAGCGGCGTGCAGCTGGTTCTCGTCGCGCATCGGAGCCGTGCAGCCCTCCATGTAGCTCAGCTGCGAACCCTCGTCCGCCACGATGAGCGTCCTTTCGAACTGTCCCGTGCCGGCGGCGTTGATCCTGAAATAGCTAGAAAGCTCCATCGGGCACTTGACCCCTTTGGGAATATAGCAGAAACTACCGTCGCTGAAGACCGCCGAGTTGAGTGCCGCGAAGAAATTGTCTCCGACCGGAACGACGGAGGCGAGGTACTTCCTCACCAGATCCGGATGCTCCTTGACAGCCTCCGAGAAACTACAGAATATGATTCCTTTCTCCGCCAGCGAGGCTCTGAAGGTCGTGGCCACGGAGACCGAGTCGAAGACAGCATCCACGGCCACCACTCCGGCCAGAGCCTCGCGCTCACGCACCGGAATGCCCAGCTTCTCGAATGTCTCCTCCAGTTTCGGGTCTATCTCTTTCGGCCTGTCCACGTTCTTCTTCGGAGCGGCATAGTAGATAATGTCTTGAAAATCGATCTCCGGCATGTCCAAATGCCCCCACTGCGGCATCTCCATGCTCTGCCATTTGCGGAAAGCGTTCAGACGGAACTCCAGCATCCATTCCGGCTCTTCCTTAAGCCGTGAGATCGTGCGGATGATGTCCTCGTTCAGTCCCTTTGGGATGAAGTCCTGTCCGACCTCGGTGACGAAGCCCTCCTTGTACTCCTGTCTGGTGACCTCCTGTATGATCTTATCTTCTTCCTTGATGTCCATATAGTTCTTGTTTCTCCCTCACCGTCTCTTGACGCAAAAGCGAAGAGAGAGGATTGAATACTACAAAGATAGCGAAAGCACCTTTCAGTTGGAAATTTTACGCATTGTTTTTCAGAACTAGAAAAGAATAAAGTCCAGGAGCCGCAAAAATCCGTAGAGCCTCTAACCTGAATTTCTTACGAGCAAAATCCGGGTTAGAGGCCCTCTGGGCTTTATCTTTGGACTGTGTGATTACTTGTTCAGCGCGTCGGCGGATTTGATGTACTTGGCGAGTTCGGCGTCGGAGACGTGGAAGTTCTGCATCTCGCCGGAGAGGTACTGGTCGTAGGAGCTCATGTCCACGAAACCGTGTCCGGACAGGTTGAAGAGGATGGTCTTCTTCTCGCCGGTTTCCTTGCACTTGAGGGCTTCGTTCACTGTGGCGGCGATGGCGTGGCAGGATTCCGGTGCAGGGATTATGCCCTCGGTCTGGGCGAAGAGGATTCCGGCCTTGAAGGCATCAAGCTGCTCGATGTCAACAGCTTCCATGTAGCCGTCCTTCATCAGCTGGGACAGGATCACACCCGCTCCGTGGTAGCGAAGGCCGCCGGCATGGATGGTTGCCGGCTTGAAATCGTGGCCGAGGGTGTACATCGGAAGCAGCGGAGTCATGCCGGCCTCGTCGCCGAAGTCATATTCAAACTTGCCTCTTGTGAGTTTCGGGCAGGAATATGGTTCCGCGGCGATGAAGCGGGTCTTCTTCCCTTCCTGAATATTATGCCTCATGAAAGGGTAGGCGATGCCGCTGAAGTTGGAGCCGCCGCCGAAGCAGGCCACCACGATGTCAGGATATTCCCCGGTCATCTCCATCTGCTTCTCCGCCTCCAGGCCGATGACGGTCTGATGCAGGCAGACATGGTTGAGGACGGAGCCGAGGGCATACTTGCAGTTCGGGGTGCTTACGGCAAGTTCGATGGCCTCGGAGATCGCGCATCCAAGTGATCCCTGGTCGTTGGGATTGGCGGTGATGATGTCTTTGCCCGCTCTGGTGGACATTGACGGTGAAGGAGTTATGGCTGCTCCGAAAGTCTGCATGATCGACCTTCTGTAAGGCTTCTGCTGGTAGCTGACCTTGACCATGTAGACGGCGCATTCGATGCCGAACTTCTTGGTGGCATAGGAGAGCGCGCCGCCCCACTGGCCGGCACCGGTCTCGGTGGTGATGTTGGTGATGCCCTGCTCCTTGGCGTAGTAGGCCTGGGCCAAGGCGGAGTTCAGTTTGTGGGAGCCGGCAGGGGAGACGCTCTCATTCTTGAAATAGATGTGGGCAGGAGTGCCGAGGGCGGCCTCAAGATCGTAGGCTCTCACAAGCGGAGTGCATCTGTAGCCGGCGTACTGCTCGCGTACCGGCTCGGGGATCGGGATCCACTCGTCAGTTGTGTTGAGTTCCTGGTCGGCGCAGGCCTTGCAGAAGATCGGGTAGAGATCCTCGGGCTTCAAGGCCTCGTGTGTGGCCGGATTGAGGATTGGCATAGGCTTGTTGGGCATGACTGCCTGCATGTTGAACCATGCTGTCGGGATTTCGCTCTCAGGGAGCAAGAATTTTTTCTGTCTCATTGTTGTTCGTTTTTGAATGATACTATTATTTGTAAATCAAGTTGTCTTTTTATATGGTCTCTTAGACAGGCTTGGCGGCCTGTGGAAGTAACACAAAAAAGGGCGACCATCATCCGGTCACCCTTGAAATTTCATTATGTCCTTGACTAGATCAAAGCGTTTGCCTGAAGGAATGCGTTGATACCAACAGCCGCAAAGCCAAGGAAGATCAGCGTGGCGACCACGATGCCGATCACTTTCAGTCTCTTGAACCAGGTCTGGTTGTTCCAGCCAACTGTCTGGAACATGCTCCAGAAGCCGTGGCAAAGGTGGAACCATACAGCCACGAACCAGGCGAGGTACAATGCCAGCACCCACCATCGTCCGAAAGTGAGGTTGAGAAGTTCGTAAGGGTTGCCCTCCTCGGCGCCGGTGAACATGGCGAGCTGCATCTTAGCCCAGAAGTGGGTAAGATGGAAAGCAAGGATACCGAGAATGATGATACCGAGTACGAACATGTTCTTTGCTGACCAGGAGTCGGCAGCGGCTACGCCTGAGGCCTCG
>ENA-OOWC01000321-OOWC01000321.1-human-gut-metagenome-genome-assembly--contig:-NODE-321-length-11526-cov-2.481301_pt1 | contig 11526 bp, 10 predicted proteins | sample MGYA00241403_ERZ501313 | MGnify/ENA primary metagenome ERZ501313 (study PRJEB25962, sample SAMEA2042360) | human gut metagenome | biome: human gut; feature: human-associated habitat; material: faeces... | reverse complement strand
CCGCCAACTCCGGCCCGGCATCTGATGATGCCTGCTAGCCCTTCGGACGTGAGAGCAAAAGAGTTGAGGGGCTTCTTGTTGCCGTACACATCTGGCGCATCGCGTAATTGTCTGATGCTCAGAGGTTTAACTGATTTTAGAGTTGTGAAAATTACTACTCTGAAATCAGGTAAGTCTTTGATTATCAGTGTTTTATAGGTTGCGCCTCTTCTAAGATCTGACGTACTCCCACCACTCAAATCAGGTGGTTTTACTCTGGAGTCGGCTTATCCCACATCTGCAATCGAGTGGTTCCACCTCTGATGGTCCTTCTACCTCTGTATCCGTGTTACTCTACCTCTGAAGGTGCTCCTGCCACAGTATCCTGGCCCTTTTACCACAGAATCCGAACTGCCACACAGGAACCCGAGTTGTTCCACATCAGGAATCCGCTCTGCCCCACCTCCGAATCCGATCTGTTCCACCTCAGAAATCGTCCTATCCCACTACTTAATCCGGCACGCAACCTGAAATCACAGGGCGAATTTACGGCATCTCGACAGATTTAACAAGTTTTTCTGCAAGATTCAGAAAGGCAAGGCCGTCCGGGCGTGAAGACAAAGCGGCCGGCTCGCCCTCATCACCATTTTCGCGGATGCTCTGCACGATAGGAATCTGGCCGAGAAGCGGGACACCATACTTTTCCGCCATCCTCAGACCGCCATCCTTGCCGAAAATATAATATTTGTTCTCAGGCAGTTCCGCCGGAGTAAACCATGACATATTCTCCACGATACCGAAAATCCTCCGATTGATATTCTTGTTGCGGAACATGTCCACACCCTTCTCCACATCGGCCAATGCGACATCCTGAGGCGTTGTCACTATCACGGCACCCTCCATCGGAATATCCTGCACCAGAGAGATATGGATGTCACCAGTTCCCGGCGGCATATCTATAAGAAGGAAATCCAGAACGCCCCATCTGACCTGCAGGATCATCTGCTTCAATGCATTGCATGCCATCGGTCCCCTCCAGATCAGCGCCTGACCCGGCTCGGAGAAATAACCTATGGACATCCATTTCACACCATACTTCTCTATAGGCATGATCACTTCACCTTCGCCCTCCTTGATGGCCTCAGGCAGAGCGCCCTCGGTAGCCGTCATCTTGGGAACGGACGGACCGTAAACATCAGCATCAGCGAGACCCACCTTGTAACCTAGCCTTGCCAATGCCACGGCCAGATTCACTGCTACGGTAGATTTTCCCACACCGCCTTTTCCGGAAGCCACACCTATGATGTGCCTTACATTGTTCACCTCGTCAAGCGTCAAGTTAAGGCCGGTCTGCTTCTTCGGTGCGCTTTCCTCTCGCACAACAGTCTTGACCTCCACATCCTTGACTTCGGGCGCATGCCTGTAGATTGCAGCTTTCGCGCTACCCACAAGGTATTCCGTAAGCGGATCACGATGCTTGGGGAAGGCCAGAGTCAATGTTACCTTGTCCCCGTCAATCTCCACCTTGTCCACAAGTCCCAGCTCCACGATGTTCTTGTCACCCTTTCCCGGATGAGTAACATCGAAGAGCATCTTCATTATCTCATTTTCTTTCATTGTCAATGCGATCTTACTTCTCAATATTCATTTCGTCCAACAGATAGCCTGCACCGCCGAATTTGTCCATCACGAAGAGGACGTAGCGGATATCCACGCAGATACATCTCTGAAGATCAGGCTCGAACATTACGTCGCTCGACATTGACTCCCAGTTGCCATCGAAAGCCAGACCGATAAGCCGGCCCTCCGCATCGAGCACAGGGCTGCCGGAGTTTCCGCCGGTAATGTCGCAGTTGTTCAGGAAACAAGTCGGAAGCATTCCGCTCTCATCAGCATATTGGCCGAAATCACGCGCCTCGTAAAGAGCCTTGATCTTCGCAGGAACGCGGAACTCGTAATTGTCCGGATCTTCCTTTTCGATTACTCCTGTCAATGTCGTATAATATTTATATGTAACGCCGTCTGCCGGAGAATAGCCTTTCACCGTACCGTAAGTCAGTCTCATAGTGGAGTTTGCATCAGGATAAGAAGGCTGGCCCTTTTCCCAAGCCAGAAGACCTGCGGCAAAAGACTTGTTGGCACTTGCAAGCTTAGCATTGTATGAGCTCATCCTCTGATACAGAGGAAGATAGGCCGTAACCACAGCATTGTAATACTCCGTAGCCGCGTCATTGACAAAATCCTTCTGGCAAGTTATATTCTTGCTGTCGAGCTTGGCCTCGGAAGAAAGGAAACTGCTGTCGAAGAGGAAATCCACATAAGCGTCAATGTCCATCGTCGCGAAATCGCGGTCGCCGATGCTGAGGAAATCTGAAGTTCTGGCATTGTCACGATAATATTTGAGGAGACCTGCGGCAATCTTGCGCTCGAGAGGTTCATTGAAATCCTTGTAGAGTGGTTTCACGGCATCCTTTCCGGCCTGGAACATAGCAAGAGTATCTTCAGGGTTGATACTGCGCTGAGCCATCATGCCCTGTGCAAAAGCGCCTACAAGGTCACAGAGACCCACCTTGAACGGAGCCTCCATAAGAAGTCTGAGGGCCACGTCGTCATCGGAAGAACTCTTCGTCACATTGCTTATCGCCTCCAAAGCGGAACCGTAGGCAGCCTTGCGCTTCTTGTTGACGTTCACCCATTTGGTGAATTCAGCCTCTTTCTGCTCCTCTCTGCCGATGATGTTCAGCTTTTCGAAAGCCTTCTTCTCGCCAATCCACTTTTTCCATCCGTTTGAAGAGCCGGCATACTTGTTCGCATACTGGAGACGCACGACAGGATCTGCCTCCATGCCCTCTTTCATGATGCTCTGTCTCAATGTCCTGACAGCGATGCTCACGTCCTGTCTCTTTATCATCTGCTCCAGCATTGATGCGCTCTGGAACCTCTGAGTGCGTCCCGGATAGCCCATAATCATCGAGAAATCACCTTCTTTCACACCCTTCAGGGATATTTTCAATGACTGTTTCGGGGTGTAAGGAACATTGTCTTCAGAGTAATCGGCAGGCTCATTGTTCTTGCCTGCATACACTCTGAACATGGAGTAATCGCAAGTCTGGCGTGGCCACATCCAGTTGTCAGTGTCGCCGCCGAACTTGCCCAGAGAAGCAGGAGGAGCGCCGACGAACCTGACGTCGCGGAACACCTTGTCGATAATCAGGTAATTTACATTGTCATTGTAGAAATTCACGATCCTTACCTCGCAGTCAGGGTTGCTTTTCTTGATGGCCTCTATCATCTGCTCGCGCGCCGCTGACCATGCATTGTTCGCAAGTTCCACAACATTTGCGCTGTCCTTGTATTCTTTCAATGCAGCCGCACGTGTCTTTTCCAATACGTCCGTCACGTCTGTCATGCTCTGGAGGAAACGCACTGTCAGGCCGGGAACCGGGAGTTCCTCGCTGCTCTGCATTGCCCAATATCCGTCTTCCAGATAGTTGTGCTCAGGGGTGCTGAGTTTCTGGATGCTTCCGTATCCGCAGTGGTGATTCGTCACGAGGAGGCCCTTGTCGGAGATGATCTCACCCGTACATCCTCCGCCGAACTGCACGATGGCATCTTTCAGAGAGTTGTGGTTTATGTCATAAATCTGCTCAGGAGTCAGTCTGCAACCGATATTCTCCATAGCTTTGCTGTTCATTTTCTGAAGAAGCGGCAGCAGCCACATTCCTTCATCGGCACGAGCTCCCGACGAGAGCATCAAGAACGCCGAAATCGCAATAAATGCCTTTTTCATATTTGTCAATGTTATTTGCATAATTTCCCCCAAATGCTTCCAGACGCTATCGCCGGCAGCATCACGCAAAGTTAGTTAAAATCAGCGAGAATCAGAAGAATCAAACAGTGTGGGCTCGAGTTCTTTGGGGTGGAAGGACATGCGGTGATACGGGGTGTAGCCGTATTTCCTGATGGCGGCGATGTGCTCCGGGGTAGGGTAGCCCATGTTCCGTTCCCAGCCGTACTGCGGATATTCCTCGGCAATCTTCCTCATAAATTCATCCCTCCAAGTCTTGGCCAGGACGGACGCGGCCGCAATCGGCGCATATGTCGCATCACCCTTGACCACTGTCTGATAGCTTTTCTGCGAATAGACGTCAAACGGCCTGAATTTGTTTCCGTCAATGAGAAGAAACTCAGGTTTGGGATCCAGTTTCAGGACTGCCCTCTGCATACCGGTCACCGAGGCCCAGAGAATATTCAATTCGTCGATCTCAGCAGGGCTGACTTCTTCCACTGCCCAGGCAACGGCTTCTTTCTCAATAACTTCACGCACTTTATCCCTATGCGCGGCAGTCATTTTCTTGGAGTCGTCAAGCAACGGGTGGAAGAAATCTTTCGGCAATATGACAGATGCGGCGAAAACAGGGCCTGCGAGCGGACCGCGTCCAGCTTCGTCGCACCCTGCTTCGATCAAGTCTTCGTGAAGAAAATTTTTCAGATCCGGTGTGTGCATTGTTAAAAAATCTTGTCCGAATGCGAAATTAGTGATTATTTCTTGGACTCCTCACGCTTCATCAGCGATATGATTTCATTTTTCGAGTCAATGATTTCCCTCATATTGGAAATTGTGGACTCCAACGATGCTATATGGTCCGTCAGTACATTGATGCGATTCTCGTAATCGGCTATCAATGAGGCCTTTTCTTTCTCATAACGGTTCTTGGCGGAGTCGAATTCCATCCGGATGTCCTCCACCTCTGAGTTTCTCTCGACGGGTTTGTATCCTAAAACAAGCTCCTCCGCGGAGGTGTTCAGACTGCTTGCGATTTCGTTCAGACGCTCACTGATGACTTTGGCGGTCCCTTTTTCGATACTTCTGTAAGTATTTCTCGAAATACGCAGTCTTCTGGCCATCTCATCTTGCGAGATGCCCTCTTCAGTCCGCTTACGGACAATATTCACTTTAATGCTGTCGTTGTCCATCTCGTGAGTGCCGTTCATTTTTGACAAAGATATTTGTAAAATCTCACTTGATGATGACAATAAAATCTGTGTAAAGACAATGAAAATTTGTCTAAAATTTAAAAATCGTAAAAATTTTATTTAAAAATCGTAAAAATCTGCACTCCTGATAGCGCTTCTGATTGTCCTTTTGCGATATATGACCGAGATTTGCGATGCACACAAAAACTTGTCATTGCTATGAGAAACAAAGAAAATGTCGGACATGAGCAGAGGGTGGAGACTTCTGCAATGCGCAGTTACCGCAGATTTTGCGGAATGTTGAATTCGGGAAAGTTGGATTCCTGTCTTATGGAACCGTTCGAGGCATTGTGCCGAAAGCTGGATGTCGATCCGGCAGAAGTGGAGTCAATGCTGGTGAAGGAGTTGGGGATGACCGGAGAGGAAACCTTGGACCTTGCACTGCGGCGGGCAGCCGTCAGGCACAAGTTCCGTGTATTTTTCACCGGTAGGATATGCCCGTGAGGGTATCAGGCCAAGTGCCATCTTAAAAGGTTTTAAATATAATGCGGAATTGTATTGTTATTACGTTTTATATTTATTAGATTTGCGTAGGTGCACCCCATTGGTGCGCCGTAATGACTTTTTTATAAACTAATAACATACTAAGAAGATGAGATCCTATTCTACCAAAGACATCCGGAATGTGGTCTTGCTTGGCAGCACGAAGTCAGGCAAGACCACATTAGCGGAGGCGATGCTTTATGAAGGTAAAGTAATCGACAGACGCGGTTCAGTTGAAGCCAAGAACACTGTATCTGACAATTCAGAGATAGAGCAGATGAACCAGAGGTCCATTTTCTCAACTCCGCTTTTCGCGGAATTTATGGACACTAAGTTCAATATCATTGACACTCCGGGTTCTGATGATTTTATTGGCGGCGCTGTTTCCGCGTTTAAAGTATGCGAGAATGGTATTCTCGTGATCAATGCACAGCAGGGCGTGGAAGTGGGGACAGAGATATTCGCCCGTTATGCGGAACAGTACAAGGTTCCTATTATAATAGCGGTAAACCAGCTTGACAGCGAAAAGGCTGACTGGGATACAGTTCAGTCCAGTATGAAGGAGGCTTTCGGGAACAAGCCTGTAATCGTTCAGTTCCCTGTTAACCCGGGTCCGTCATTCGACGGTTTCGTGGATGTCCTGAAGATGAAATACTATCACTTCAAGGATGAAAATGGTACCAGAGAAGATCTGGAAATCCCTGAAAATCTTAAAGATGAAGCGGAACTTCTGCGCCAGACGCTTATCGAGACGGCAGCAGAATATGATGATACGCTGATGGAGAAATTCTTCGAGGCAGGTTCTCTTACCGAGGATGAAATCCGCAAGGGTCTCGGTGTAGGAATCCGTGCAGGCAAGGTGCTTCCTGTATTCTGCCTTTCAGCTAAGAAGGATATCGGTGTGAAACGCCTTATGGAGTTCACTATCAGGACATCCGCATCACCTGAAATCACCAAGACATTGACAAGAGAAGGAGAGGAGGTTGCTTGCAAGCAGGATGCTCCTACCACTCTTTTCATATATAAAACTGATGTAGAGCCACACCTCGGAGAGGTATCGTACTTCAAGGTAATGAGCGGAGAATTGGATGAAGGCATGGATCTCGAAGATGCATTGACCGGAAACCGCGAGCGCATATCCACAATTTACGCAGTGGCAGGTGCCAAGAAAGAGAAGGTGTCCGATATGATGGCCGGTGATATCGGCTGTACGGTTAAACTTCGTTCCGGCAAGACCAATGTGACATTGACCCAGCCGGGAACGGGCATCAGTTACGAGGATATCAAATTCCCTGCTCCTAAGTACCGCACGGCCATCAAGGCTAAGGTCCAGGCAGACGAGACCAAGCTCGGCGATGCTTTGAACAAGATTTCAGCACAGGACCCTACAGTGGTTGTAGAGTATTCCAAGGAGTTGAAACAGACCATTTTGAGCGGCCAGGGCGAGCAGCATATCAATGTTGTGAAATGGAGACTCGAGAACGAGTTCAAGGTGAACATCGAGATGTTCCCTCCTAAGATCCCATATCGCGAGACCATCACAAAGCAGGCTACGGCTGAGTATCGTCACAAGAAGCAGTCAGGTGGAGCCGGCCAGTTCGGTGAAGTCCACTTGCTGATATGCCCTATCGTGGAAGGCGTTCCGTTCACGAACAAGTTCAAGATTGACGGAAAAGATGTCACTCTCAATGTCAAGAGCCAGGAAGCCTATAACCTGGAATGGGGCGGCAAGCTTGAGTTCTACAACTGCGTAGTCGGCGGTGCCATCGATGCCCGCTTCATGCCGGCTATCCTCAAGGGTATCATGGAGAAGATGACGGAAGGTCCTCTTACCGGTTCGTATGCCCGTGATATCAGGGTGTTCGTGTACGACGGAAAGATGCATCCGGTGGATTCCAATGAAATCTCATTCGTTCTCGCTGCAAGAAATGCCTTCAAGGAGGCGTTCCGCAATGCAGGCCCGAAGATTATGGAGCCTATCTACAATCTGGAAGTCCTCACGCCGAGCGAGTACATGGGAGCATGTATGTCAGACCTTCAGAACCGCAGGGCCATCATCGAAGGAATGGGCAGCGAAAAGGGATTTGAAGTTATCAAGGCAAGGGTTCCTCTCGCAGAACTGTACAGGTATTCTACCGCATTGAGTTCACTGACTTCGGGCAGTGCTACATTCACGATGCAGTTTGCTGACTATCAGCCTGTTCCTGGTGATGTCCAGGCTAAGCTGCTGGAGGACTATGCGGCTCAGGATGCTGATGAATAAGAGCTGAACACACATTTCTAACAAAACTCTAATATGAAAACATTTAAAAAACTCCTTGCAGCTTTATTTTGCATTGCGCTGCTCGGTCCTGTAATGACAAGTTGTTCCAAGAATGACGTGAGAGACATATTGCTCACTTCAGACAAGTCTTGGGAGGATATCGTGAAGGAAAGGCCGTTCATGGCGAATTTCCCGAAATACGGCGGTAACATCCAGACATTGGTTATGGGATCTGCGAATTCGACATCTGTCGGATTTACTGACAACGCTACTCAAGAGACTGCATTAGGTTACTATTCGCAGTTCGAAGCTGCCGGATTTACCAAGGAGATGAAGAAGGAGGGAGAAATCACCACCTACACTTTCACCAAGGTGATATCCGGAAAGACTTATCAGTTCATCGGCAACTGGCAGGAGAACAAGAAGACACGCGGTACGTTCACGCTGATGTTCAGCGAGTTGTAGTAACGGCGTATCGTAAAGCACTTTCGGGCGGGAGATCGGAACTTTCCGGTCTCCTGTCTTTTTGTGTACAGGAGTGAAATTCTTCAAACTTTACGTAACTTTGTAGCAGCAAAAGAAACAGAAGAATGGTACAGTATCCTGGTGAATTCTGGAAAGACTATGAACTGGTCGATTCCGGAGAAGGCGAAAAACTTGAGAGATTCGGCAATTATTATATGGTGAGGCCTGAGCCTAAAGCGCTATGGCACAGGACAATGCCGGCAGATGAATGGGACAGGACCGCTCATACGCGTTTCCGTCCCGGTGCAGGATTCGCAAAAGCCGGAAAAGAGGACAGCGGAACTTGGGAGAGGATCAAGCGTACCGATGATCAGTGGTATATCAAGTATCGGGGAGAACAGAAAGGTCTGGATTTTTCACTGAGACTCGGACTGACATCGTTCAAGCATGTGGGCGTTTTCCCTGAGCAGGCCCCGAACTGGGAATACATATTCAAGAACACTTCTGAGTTTGTGGCACTGGACAAGACACAGACATTGACAGAAGAGCAGAGAAGGGCTGCAGGACAGACTCCGGATGGCCGTCCGAAGGTGCTGAACCTTTTCGCCTACACGGGAGCGGCGTCTCTTGCGGCAAAGGCGGCAGGCGCAGATGTTACTCATCTGGACTCAGTAAGGCAGGTGGTGACGTGGGCTCACGGAAATCAGGACGCAAGCCACCTCGACGGTATCAGATGGGTGGTTGAGGATGCGATGAAGTTTGCGAAAAGAGAGGCGAAGCGGGGCAATGTGTACCAGGGGATTATCTTGGACCCGCCAGCTTACGGTCATGGAACTGATGGTGAAAAATGGAAGCTCGACGAGTGCCTGTTCGAGATGATGAAGACCGTCAAGGCCATTTTGGCCCCGCAGAACAGCTTCATGGTTCTCAATCTGTATTCAAACGGTTTTTCACCGATTCTCGGGGAAACTGTAGTCAAGGAGGCATTCGGCCTTACTGGCAAAACTGAAGGGTATGACTTGGAATCCGGAGAGCTCGCTTTGCGTGACCGCTTCGGTAAGGTGCTGCCTCTCAGTATTTTCGTTAGACTTAAGAAATAATAATACGCATCGGATATGCCTAAAAAGGAAAACATACAGGGAATGTTCGACAACATTGCCCCGGAATATGACAGACTGAATCATCTGATGTCTCTGGACATTGACAAGACCTGGAGAAAAAGGGCATTGACCCAAATCTTCAAGCCGAATCTTACAGAGAGGGCGATGACGGCGGCTGGCGACAGCGAAAACGGTGGACTGCATGTCTTGGATATTGCCTGCGGGACAGGCGATTTTTCGATTGCGATAGCGAAAGAGATGTTGCGGAGGGCTTCTGGGTGTCAGGAAGTGGCTCGGGTTCAGGAAGTTGACAATGCGGGTGAGTTTTTGAAAACCTGCAGATATTGGCCCGGTCACGTCATGGGTGTGGACTTGTCCGAGGGGATGTTGAAGATTATGGCGGAAAAGGTCAAGGCAGCCGGGTTGGAAAACATTGTCTCGTGTGAACAGGGCGACTGCGAGAGTCTCAGATTCTCTGACGGGGCGTTCGACAGGGTGACTGTGGCGTTCGGCGTTCGGAATTTTGAGAATAGGGAAAAGGCTCTGAAAGAGATACTTAGAGTGTTGAGGCCGGGCGGTGAACTTGTGATATTGGAACTTTCCGTGCCGTCGAATCCTGTGATGAAATGGTTGTACAACCTGTATTTTCTGCATATTCTTCCGGTTGTCGGGGGAAAGGTGTCGGGAAACAGGGATGCCTACGAATATCTGCCGGCTTCGGTGCTGAATTTTCCGGGTAAGAAAGAGTTCATGCAGACGCTGCGTGACTGCGGATATCACAATGTCAGGCACCGTGCTTTCACCTTCGGTATCTGCCGTATGTACAGCGGAGAAAAATAGCGGTACGGAATTTGTCGGAAATTGCTAACTTTGTAGGCCGGAACAGAAAGTTATAATAAAATTATATAAATTATGGCATCAAACATTAAGTCTTACGACTTCAAAGGTAAGAAAGCTATCGTGAGAGTGGATTTCAACGTTCCTATCCAGGATGGCAAGATTACAGATGACACCCGTATCCGTGGTGCTCTCCCTACACTTAAACTCATTCTTGAGAAAGGTGGTTCGCTTATCATTATGTCCCACATGGGCAAACCTAAGGGAAAAGTTAAACCGGAACTTTCTCTTTCTCAGATAGTTGATACAGTAAGCAAGGAACTCGGCGTTCCTGTACAGTTCGCTCCTGACTGCCAGAAGGCTGACGAGCAGGCTGCTGCCCTCAAACCGGGCGAGGTGCTTCTTCTCGAGAACCTCCGTTTCTACCCTGAAGAGGAAGGCAAACCGGTAGGAATCGACAAGGAGGATCCTGCTTATGAAGAGGCTAAGAAGGCAATGAAGGCTTCTCAGAAAGAGTTTGCCAAGAAACTTGCTTCTTACGCTGACTGCTGGGTAATGGATGCTTTCGGTACAGCTCACCGCAAACACGCTTCTACAGCTGTCATTGCAGATTACTTCAAACCTGAGGACCGTATGCTCGGTCTCCTCATGGAGAAAGAGGTGCAGGCTGTGAACAATGTCCTCAGCGACATCAAACGTCCTTTCATCGCCATCATGGGCGGTTCCAAGGTTTCCACCAAGATCGGTATCATCGAGAACCTTCTCGGAAAGGTTGACAAGCTCATCCTCTGCGGCGGTATGACATATACATTTGCCAAGGCTCACGGCGGAGAGATCGGCGACTCTATCGTAGAGATGGATAAGCTCGACGTGGCTCTCGACGTGGAGAAGAAGGCTAAAGAGAATGGTGTCGAGCTCATTATGGCTCCTGATGCAGTCGTTACCAACGGTCTCGATTTCGCTACAATGTCTCTCAAGCCAGGTGCTGAGTACAAGGTTCCCCCTGCAACGGCTGTCCCTGCCGGTTTCGAAGGCGTGGACGCAGGTCCTGAGGCTCAGAAGAAATTCGCCGAGGCTATCAAGGGTTGCAAGACCATCCTCTGGAACGGTCCTGCAGGCGTATTCGAGTGTGACGAGTTCTGCGCAGGTTCAAGAGCTATCGGCAATGCTATCGCTGAGGCTACTGCAGAAGGTGCATTCTCACTCATCGGCGGCGGTGACTCTGTAGCATGCTGCACCAAGTTCGGTCTTACCGACAAGGTTTCTTACATCTCTACTGGTGGTGGTGCTTTGCTCGAAGCTATCGAAGGTAAAGTTCTTCCGGGTGTAGCTGCTATCTGTGGCGAATAATCTGAAGACACA
>ENA-OOWC01000317-OOWC01000317.1-human-gut-metagenome-genome-assembly--contig:-NODE-317-length-11580-cov-2.684859_pt1 | contig 11580 bp, 8 predicted proteins | sample MGYA00241403_ERZ501313 | MGnify/ENA primary metagenome ERZ501313 (study PRJEB25962, sample SAMEA2042360) | human gut metagenome | biome: human gut; feature: human-associated habitat; material: faeces... | reverse complement strand
AACGAATTCAGCGCACGCCTTATCGTCTATCCGCTTGCTGAGTACTCGAACAACGGTGAGAATGTGAACGCAGCCGTAGCTTCCTGTCTCAGTGGCCCGGACAAGATGGGCACACGCCTCTGGTGGGACTGCAATCCGGCAGTTGTGATAAAGTAATCTCAACTGGTAAGACAGGATTAAGATTAATTCAGAAACAGATTTACTGAAATGAAAAAGATTATAAATATATCGCAGGCCGTCCTCACGACATTGCTCTTCGTTTTCACGTCTTGCAGTGAATGGACCGAACCGGAAAATCTCGATTTCCGTCACCAGACTCCGGAGGAGATCGACCCTGCGGCTTATGAGGCATATCTCTCAGGCATCAGGGAATACAAGAAGACGGAGCACAAGCTGATGTTCGTCACAATGAAGGGCACCTCTGACCATCCGTCAAGCCAGAACCAGCATCTGATGGCGATGCCTGACAGTGCGGATTTCGTGATTGTGGACATGGATGAGGCACTTGACGCAGCTGTCGTGTCTGAGATTCCTCAGGTTCTTCAGCGCAAAGGCACAGAGGCGCTTCTCTTCATAGATTACGCGAGAATTCATACAGCATGGGGACTTCTTGAGGATAAAAGAGCTGACGAAGGAAAACCGGCAGGAACTGCTGCGGAAGCTGCACAGTTCTTCAAGGAGCAGACCCAGAAGCAGCTCGACAAATGTGGCGAGTATGGTTTCCATGGAGTCGTAGCCTCTTTTGTCGGAAATACGGCTACAGAATATGCCAAAGCTTCCCACGAAGCCTTCATCGCAACAATCAAGGCATATTGTGCAGCGAAACCCGAACTGAAGGTTGTATTCAGGGGAAGTGCCCGTAATGTGGTAGATACGGATTTCCTCAAGACTTGCTCGCACATCATCCTTGTTGCCGGAGAGGAGCAGAAGCTCACAGCACTTGTAGGCCGTATTCTCGGAAGGAATCCGGTGAACAACAACGTCATTATGGAATTGACCGTTCCTACTGTAGCTGAGCCTGAACAGAAAGGTGCTTCACTCATTGCCGGTGCCTCTTGGGTACTTTCAGAATCCGAAAACACGACATTCAAGGCATGCGGACTCTCGGCAGGAAATGCATATGACGATTATTTCAACAAAAACTATCCTTTCTGCAATGTGCGCAAGGCGATTTCAATAATGAATCAGTCGCAGAATACAGAAGAAAACTAATGCAGATATGAAAAGAACAGGCATATTTATTTTTGCAGCAGCCCTCGCCCTGACAGGGTGTTCGATCCAGGACGGCAGCTTTGAGAACAAGATGTTCATCAATGCTGACAACTACAGGTCTGAAGTCAGGGTTGCGACAGACGAGGGTGTAAAGACTCTTACCAGAAACCTGTCGGTATCAGTCGCCAAACCTCTCGACAATGACATTGACGTGACAGTCGTGAAATCTCCTGAGCTGCTCGACACCTACCGCAAGGCATGGTATGATGAGACGGCGGAACTTCTTCCGGATGCAAATTGCAGTCTTGACGGTCTTTCTACAGTTCTCCGCAAGGGAGATGTTACCAGCAAAGACATTGAATTGACTTTTACAGGTCTTGACAAACTTGACTACAGCAAGGTATATGTGCTCCCTGTCACTATCGCTCCGAATGGAGTTGAGGTGCTCGAGAGAGCCAAGACAATGTATTACGTAGTGAAAGAAGCATCTCTCGTAAATGCAGTTGCCGACATCAAGGGAAACCGTGCATGGCCAGTCTGGGACAACTGGGCTGCTGTCAAGAATCTTGAGACATTCACTATGGAGACGCTCATCAACTGTCATGCATTCAACAATGAAAGCAAGATTCTCACTGTCATGGGCGTTGAGGACCATTTCCTCGTGAGAATCGGTGATGTCACCATCCCTTCAAACCAGATTCAGATTGCATGTGCGTACAAGGACGTCGAGGGCAATTCAACTCTCAGGGCAGACCTTTCAGACGCTTCGTTGCAGCTTAAGGCTGACAGATGGTATCATCTTGCAGTTACATTCAACAGGGGTGTCATCCAGGTTTATATTGACGGCCGTCTGCGCGCGGAAAAAGACCTCTCTGTAATCGGAACAGTTGTCAGAGACGGTGTCCAGGTTCCAGTTGAATTCAAGTCAGTTGATTTCAGCGCACCTCATTCTGACGAGTCGGACGGAAAGCCTCGCTGCTTCTGGGTAGGCTACTCATATGATGACAAGCGCAGCCTCGACGGAATGATTGCAGAGACACGTCTTTGGAACAAGGTTCTTACAGCAGAAGAAATCAATGCTCCGAACCATTTCTACAAGCTTTACCCGTCTGACATTGACGCAAGCCTGCTTGCTTACTGGAAATTTGACGATGCGGCAGGAAAGACCGCAAAGGATTACTCCTCTTATGGAAACAACCTCACTGCAGACCATGATATCCTCTGGAGAGCGGTAACCCTTCCTTAATGTGAAAATCATCAAGATTATTTATAAATAAACCAACTAAAAAGATAACCTTAAATTATGTTTAAAAGATTTTTGAAAGGTATGCTCGGCATCGCAGTGATGTCACTTACCCTTGCTTCTTGCGAGAAGTCTCCAAACGAAGTTGTCGAGACTCTCACAGTAAAACCGGAAGAGGCTATCTCTTTCAATGCGAAAGACAACTCTGACGTGCTTCTTACCGTCACCACAAACGCTGACGCATGGAAAGCAACTCCAACAGCAGAGTGGATCGTACTCACTCCGAACATGGAGAAAGGAACTCTCAGCGTAAATGCAAAAGAGAACACAACCACAGAACAGAGAATCGGACGTATCCGTATTGAAGCAGGCGTAGCACAGCCGGTTTCAATCAACGTAGTTCAGGCAGCCGGAACAGGCGAAGTTACTCCTGAACCGACACCTTCAGAGGGCGCAGCTGTGAAGCTCACCGCTACCAGCGAGACGAATATCGCTGTCAAGACAGAGGCTGAGACTTCTGTAAAGGTGAAAGTAGCCATCGATGCTGCCGTATCTTCAGATGTAGAGGTTGAACTCTTCTACGACGAGGGATATCTTCGTGAGTACAACTACCTTCACAAGGAAGACGGTGAGGCTGTTCTCTATCCGAAGGAAGCAGTCACCATCCCTGGCAATGGTAAAATCGTCATCAAGGCAGGTCAGAAAGAGTCTGCTGAAGTAGAGGTCAAACTCAACGCTTCAGGCCTTTCTCTCGGTTCTGCTTACCTTCTTCCTCTTTATCTCAAGCCGGTACAGAATGCTGCCGTAAAACAGGCAGATTGCCGTGTCAATGCGATTGTCAGAAAGAAGAACCCTAAGCAGATTAAGAACGTCGTTTACTTCGAGGTCAATGACTGTAACCCTCTTAACGCGATAGAGTATATGCTCGAGGATGGCACTCCATTCTTTGATGCAGTTATCCTCTTCGCTGCCAACATCAACTACAACACAGCCGAGGATGTTGTTTACCTTGCAAACAATCCTAACGTCCAGGCGCTTCTCGACGATTCAGAGATTTATCTCCAGCCACTTCGCAAGAAGGGTATCAAGGTTTATCTCGGTCTTCTCGGAAACCACGATGCTGCAGGTCTCTGCCAGCTTTCAGACTGGGGTGCTGCCCAGTGGGCACAGGAAGTTGCTGATGCATGCAAGACATACAAACTTGACGGTGTGAACCTCGATGACGAGTACTCAAGCTCACCTATCATCGGCAACCGTTGGTTTACCAACAGAAGCGCAGCAGCCGGAGCAAGACTTTGCTACGAACTCAAGAAAGCTCTCAAGGCTACTTGCCCATGGGAAACAGAAGTTTCTACATTCGCTTACGGTCAGCTTTATACTCTTCCTACATCTGTTAAAGACCAGGAGACTCAGGTTGATCACCCAATCTCAGAATGGCTTGACTTCAGCGTAGCCAACTATGGCGGAACAACATCTCCTTATGGTGACCTCACTAAGGCCAATTGCTCTGGAATGTCTATCGAATTGAACCGTGGTTATGGTTCAATCACAGAGGATTCTGCGAGAAATATGAAAAACCAGGGCTACGGCTGGTGCATGTGGTTCGCATTTGACCCTTCGGGTACAGGTTCTGTAAGCAGCAACAGATATAGATCTGATTCTTACATCAAGGCAGCAGCTAAAGGCTTCTACGATCAGAATCTGGTAGAACCTACAGGTGTCTGGAACAAAATCGGTGAAGGAAAATACGACCCTAATCGTCACACTCGTTAATGAAACCACAGGTAATCATTTTAAGAAGAGTCTGACTCCTTTTAAAATGATTACCATGATAACATCAAAATATAATTAAAACCAAGAATATGAAAAAGATATTAGTTGCTGCGGCATCAGTTCTTGCTTTGTTTGCATGTAGCAAACCGGAGAATGTGAAGGTCGCACCACCAGTACAGGAAAAAATTACTGTATCTCCGCACACTGCATCTGTTCCTAATACAGGCGGAAGCTTCAAGGTGATCGTGTCAAGTTCTGCAGAATGGACACTTGAAGGCAAGGCGGATTATAGCGCATGGGTTACCCCTTCAGTAAAGAAAGGTGTAGATGGTGATATCGTAGAATTCACAGTGCAGCCGAACCTCAGTCAGGAAGCTCTGGTTTCCGACTGGACATTCACTTGCGGAAAGACAACCGATAATTTCAAACTCACTTCTCTTCCTACAGAAGTTGTTCCTGACCACTTGAAACTTGTCAGCGATGCCTCTGTCGTTCTCGGTTACGAGAAAGGTACTTTGGAAGTTATCGCAGAGTCTTCAATCAACTATCGTGACCTTACTTTCTCTCTCAGCGAAGGTGCAGGCGAATGGCTTGAGTATCAGGCTACATTCGAAGGCGCAAATGAAGGAGAGGCTAAGTTTGTGTTCGAGTACAAGGGACTTGAAGGTCTTGATGACAGAAGCGCTGAACTTACAATTTCAGCTGAAGGTGTAGAGCCTGTCAAGGTTTCAGTTCTCCAGGAGGCAAAGCATGTTCTTGCTACTGCAAAAGAGATGTATCCTGTCAAGATCGATGGTGAGACTATCGCAATCGGCATTACCGCCAATGTCAAGTATTCAATCAATATTGCTGAGGATGCCAAATCCTGGATTAAACACAAGGAGTATAAGGACGGCAGCGAGTATTTCGAGATCAGCGCATTCGACGGACAGAAACGTTCTTCCAAGATAACTTTCACACAGACAGATGCTAAAGAAGGTGAGTCTCCGCTCTCTGCAGAGGTTACCATCACACAGCAGAATGCTATTATACGCTGGGCTGTCCGTATGAACGGAAACCGTCTCTTCCCTAAGTGGGAGAACGGAGGACTTGGTACTTGCTACAACTTCACTCTCGAGTGCCTTATCAAGCCTGAGTCGTTCAAGCAGACAGGAGCCGTTATGACCATTATGGGTATCGAGGGACAGTTCCTTCTCCGTTTCGGTGATGTCGGCAATTCTCCTAACAGGATTCAGATTGCTACTACAGCAGGTAACTGGAACATACCTGAAGAGCTTCCTGCAAACCGTTGGACTCATGTGGCCATCACATTTGGTGATAAAATTGCAACCGCATATTTCAATGGAGTTAAAATCGGGGAATATACATTCCAAAAGCAGGTGTATTATGGTACCACTACATTGTCATGGGTTGACCTTTCTCCATCTTGGAGCTATGAGCCGTCCGGCAACCGTTGCTTCTGGATTGGTTACTCTTATGAAAGCAATCGTGACTTCCTTGGTCTGATGACAGAGTTCCGTATCTGGAAGAAGACTCTTACTGAGGCGGAAATCAATGCTGAGAACCACTTCTATACAGTGGATCCTGCTTCGGAAGGCCTCAAGTGCTACTGGAAAGTTGCTTCAGGCGAAGGTAATACAATTCCTAACGTCTCAGATGGCGGCAAGAACCCTCTCTATGGTGAGTTGAACGTGCGCAAGCAGGGTAACGACAACAAGGGAGACGAAGGTATCACGTTCGAGGCTGTTTCTCTTCCTGAAAACTAATGAATCTATAAATTAGATTGTCTATATGTAAGGTGGCTGGAGAGTCCTGCGAGGACGATTCAGCTGCCTTTTTTATCATTGATGCGTAAAAGGTGGCGTTTCAGTCGTCTATATGTATGTAAAATCACATACTTATGACCAGAATCAAGTCGGCACTGTCGTCGGTGCTTCTTTTTATGTTCATTGCTTTTTCTGCGTGTCAGAAATCTCATGAAATCATTGACCCGACAAATCCTTCAGAACCTGATGAGCCGGAGATCAGGCCTGAACTCATATTAGATGAAGAAGAGATTGTCGCCCCTTCAGAAGGAGGCGTATTCAAATTTGACTTCCGCTCTACCAGAAAGGTCAGCCTCAGCATCTCTCCTGAGCAGGACTGGTGTAAGGCAATGATATCTTCCACTGAGGAAGAATACGCCTTTGTGCTCATCGTGAATGTCGCCGCAATGGATCTCAATGAAGACAGGAGCGCGACCATCGTGCTTTCTGCTCCTGAGTGTGAGAGCCGGAGTCTTGTCGTCAAACAGGAAAGGAAAAAGGCTTCCACCAATAGCCTCACATCCCTTGTCCTGAAAGCGGCTCAGAACAGTCTCTCGCAGGACTTGGTTTTCAGCTACGAAGAGGCGACCAAGACATTCAGTGCCAAGTATCTCAAATGGATAGACAAGGCTCAGCCCGAGATGCTCATTCCGGAATTTGTTACAGATGGGGAGACTGTCCTTGTAAATGGTCAACCGGTGGTTTCCGGTCAGACAGCCATCTCGTTCGCTGATGATTTCGATCTGGTAGTGAAGGCCGAGAACGGTGAAGAAAACACCTATCGTGTATCTTTCAATTGCCCGCAGATCAATACCGAACTTCCGGTTATAAGAATCCATATTCCGGTTTCAAGCATAACGGACAAGAAGACATACAGGAAGACCAAGTTCGACATCTATCGTCCGGGCTCCGATGAGGGAAGATGGACTGCATCTGATGCGGAGATTGAAATACGCGGAAGAGGGAACTCCACCTGGGGCCTTCCGAAGAAACCGTATCGTATCAAATTTCCGGAGAAATTCAGTCCGATAGGCCTGAACCATGCCAAGGCGAAGTCTTGGGTGCTTCTCGCTCACGACATGGACAAGTCCCTGCTGCGCAATCATCTGGGCTTCGAACTTTCGCGAATTCTGTTCAGTTCATCAGAGAAGTACCACGACGAGGCGGCTCTTGATTTTACACCGTGCTCCCAGATGGTGAACGTGTATTCCGGAGACAATTATCACGGAGTATATCAGATGTCTGACCAGATGGAGGTCGCCAAGGGACGCATAGATCTCGACAAACTTGTTGCAGCCGACGGCTCCGATCCGGTTAAGATCACCGGAGGGCATCTCATTGAGACGAACATCCACCACGACGAGCCTTATCCTGTGTCATTCACTTCAAGCAAGGGCATCTATATGGACCACAAATATCCGAAAGATGACGACATGGACATCTCCCAGTACAAGTATATAGAAGATTTCATCCGCAAGGCTGAAGCAGCCCTGTATTCATCCAATTTCACCGATCCTGTCAATGGCTGGAGAAAGTGGTTCGATGAGAAGACATTGGCGGATTTCATCATCGTGAAGGAATTCGCAGGTGATATGGACGGCTATACCAGCACATATTTCTACAAGAGGCGCGGAGTGGACAAAATCTTCTTCGGACCGGTCTGGGACCTTGACAAGGGTTGGAACAATGACAAGCGCACTCCGCACGGCAACACTCTCAACCAGCTCATGATATACGGCGGTTTCTATATGCCTCCTTACATCAATCCTGACTGGTTCCACCGTTTCTGGCAGGATGCGGAGTTCCGCAAGTTTGTCGGCAGGAGGTGGGCTTCCAAAAAGGAGCAGCTGAAGTCCAAAGTCCTTTCTGAACTTGACGAAAAGCCTAAACAGATGCGCAAGGCCATTGCCGCCAATTTCAGTATCTGGGATTTCTACTATCAGTACAGTGATGAGGCGAACATGCCTGCACGTACATACGAACTGGAAATACAGCGGATGAAGGACCTCACCGTGCAGCGCGCAGCATTGCTTGACTCGAAATTCAAATAGTAAACTGATATAAACACCTCGCCGGGACATTCCACCATCGGATGCCCCGGCTTTTCGTTTTTCCAAAAACGATTTTTCGCATTAAATTCGTTTTTCCAAAAATGAATTTCTATATTTGTGAAAACAATCAGAATTATGGAACTGACAGAAATCACTCCGCTTATTAAATTCTATCACAGTAAGTTGGCACAGATATCCACGTCTTTCAAAAGATATCTGTATGGCGAAATCAATTGGGATGCGCGGGTAATCGGAATCCGAGGAGAGCGTGGAGTCGGCAAGACTACCATGATGCTTCAGCGTATAAAAGAAAAATACGAGAACCCCGATGATACTATCTATATATCATTGGACCATTTCTGGTTTAACACCCATTCGCTTCAGGAACTTGTCGAGTTTCTGTATAACAGGGGAATATGCGAATTTTACATAGATGAAGTCCATAAATACGCTAACTGGAGTCAGATACTGAAGAATCTGTATGACCAATACTCGGACTTGCGCATTGTCTATACCGGTTCATCAATGCTGGAGATTGACAATTCCTTGACGGATATGTCCAGGCGGCAGATTCCATATATTCTGAAAGGTATGTCTTTCAGAGAATTCCTTGAATATGAGGGGATTATGAAACTGCGGGCGCTGTCATTGGATGAATTGCTGTCCGTACACGTTGCTGTAGCTATGGAAATTGTAGGAAAAACAAAGATTCTTTCCAAGTTCGACCAGTATCTTCATTATGGCGTATATCCGTTCTATAGAGATGCCGGAACTGATTTCCCCGTTGTACTGCAAAATGTCGTGAAACTCGTGGTAGAAAGTGATTTGCCGGCAGTGGAAAAAATATCTTATACAACAGTGGACAAATGTAAGAAACTGTTTATGATAATTGCCGAGAATGTTCCGCTCCAGCCGAATACGGAGAAACTTGCTGCGTCAATGAGTACCACAAGGAACACTCTTCTCAATCTGCTTTACAAATTGGATGAGGCCGAGATACTGGAACTTCTTACAGTGGAACTTAAAAATTATAAAAGACTTGTAAACCCTGAGAAGATATATCTCGGGAATACGAATCTCATGTACGCCTTCTCCCCGACTATAAATGTCGGCACGATGCGCGAGACTTTTTTCATTGACCAATTATCTTCCGTCGGAACCGTTCAAATGCCTCAGAAGGGAGATTTTCTGGTTAATGGAAAATACCTTTTCGAAGTTGGCGGCGAAGGAAAAGACTTCGAACAGATTGCGAATGTTCCGGACAGTTATCTGGCGATTGACGGCATAGAAACCGGCTATGGGAACCGCATTCCTCTCTGGATGTTCGGCCTTCTGTATTAGTCGACATGTAAGCGTCTTGTAAGCGTCTTCGGTAAAAACAAGGGTGTACATTTCAGTCTTCGCTAATCATTCTGTCAATAAAGTCCTTGGTACTCTCGCCTTCGTTCATTCTGTATACTTTTCCTGCCTCGTAATCGGCAATGCCCTGACGGATTTTGGCATTCAAAGTTGTGCTGTTCATGATGGTGTCGTCATCCTGAACAGGCACAAGACGATAGCTGCCGTGAGTTCTTGAAGTAATCACGACATCATTGGTGCGAGCCAAATCAAAGTATTTTCGCTGATTGGCTCGGAATTCTCTGCTACTTACTACGACCATAATATTTCTTGTTTACTGCACAAATATAGTAATTCTCAAAACAAGTACCAAATTGGTACACATTATTTCCTGTAGTTTAACACTTTAAAAGCCGTCCACCAAGTACGTAGAGCGCCTCGGCACTCTTGAAGATCTGGAAAAGCGCTTCGGGAGAGAAGATCCCATCGGAGAAGCCAAAAAGTACGTTGCTGAACTCACTGCCCAAGAAAAAGAGAACAGGAAGAAGATAATACTGGAGTGCAATCCCGCCGCACTCATTGACAAGAACGCCCAGCGCTGTTACAATGGCGGATACCTCTTTCTTCAGAAGGTGTATCACGAACTGGGGCTGGACAAGATATGCAGAAAGATAGAGAAGCGTCACAGGAACAAGTATGACCTTGACGAGATACTTCAGATGCTGCTCTTCACAAGGATACTTTATCCCGGCTCCAAGCTGTCGTCGCTCGAGGATGCAAAGCGCTTTATAGAGCAGCCGAAAGCCGACATCCATCAAGTATACAGGGCGTTGTCCATCCTCGCGGAGGAAAGCGACGACATCCAGGCGGACGTATACAGGCGCAGTCTGAAACTTGGCAAGCGACGCGACAAGGTCATCTATTACGACTGCACCAACTATTATTTCGAATCGGAAGAGGAAAACGGCCTCCGCCAATACGGACATTCAAAAGAGAACAGGCCAAACCCTATAGTCCAGATGGGGTTGTTTACAGACATGGACGGCATTCCACTTGCGTTCTGCGTCAATCCGGGAAACACGGCCGAGACCACCACGCTCCAGCCCTTGGAGGAGAAGCTCAAGGAGAAATTCGGGCTGTCAAAAGTGGTCGTCTGCACTGACGGAGGCCTGTCATCGTACGACAACAGGAAGCACGACAGTGTCGGAGAACGCTCTTTCATTACCGTCCAGTCGCTCAAGAAACTTGAAGGCCACCTGCAGGACTGGGCCACACAGACTACGGGATGGAAACTGGTTGACTTCAGCACAAAGAACGGCCCAATGCTGTCAAAGGAAGAATACGACCTGACAGAGTTGAAACCTGACGAATATGCTGACAGGCTTTTCTGTCGGGAACGCTGGATAAAGACAAAACTCAGCAAGACGGGGGAAGAACTGGAGCAGAGACTGATCGTGACCTTCTCGTTCAAGTACCGCGACTATCTGCAGCATATACGAGGAAAACAGATAGCGAGAGCCGAACAGAGCATAAAAAACGGCACCGCCGGCAAACTCGGCAAGAGCCAGAATGACCCCAAGCGCTTCATCAAGTGCGAGAAGTGCACCGTTGACGGCGAGGTCGCCCAGTACAGCAGCTACTCACTCAATCAGGAGATGATAGATCAGGAATCCCGTTTCGATGGCTTCTACGGCATCTGCACCGACCTTTGGGACGACGCTCCGGAAATCATTAAAGTGAATGGCGGGCGCTGGATAATCGAGGACTGCTTCAGACTTACCAAAACTGAATTCGAGGCTCGTCCCGTCTTCCTCCAACGCGACGACCGCATTACCGCACACTTCCTCACCTGCTTCCTTGCGCTCATCATATACAAGTACCTTGCGAAGAAGGTCAACCGCGCCGGAGAGAAGTTCAGCCCCGACCAGATAATCGGAACTCTACAGGACATGAACTTTCTCAAAGTTACGGGAGAAGGATACATACCGACCTACACAAGGACCGACCTCACTAATCACCTGCATGGTTCAGCCGGCTTCAGAACCGACACCCAGATAGTCACAAAGAAGGCCATGAAGAGCATCATAGCCTCCATCAAGACTTCAAAGGATGAAAAGGACAATGACGAGGCGTAGCCGACAGGCGGTCAGCCACGGCG
>ENA-OOWC01000275-OOWC01000275.1-human-gut-metagenome-genome-assembly--contig:-NODE-275-length-12476-cov-3.409387_pt1 | contig 12476 bp, 7 predicted proteins | sample MGYA00241403_ERZ501313 | MGnify/ENA primary metagenome ERZ501313 (study PRJEB25962, sample SAMEA2042360) | human gut metagenome | biome: human gut; feature: human-associated habitat; material: faeces... | reverse complement strand
AATTAACAAAGCTGTTGCCCTTACAGGGCGCATTGCTGATTGCCAGTATACCCAGGGCGATGCCCTGGGCTAAGAGCTTCTGCCCCTTCAGGGCGTGCTGCTTATAGGAGTTGCTGACCTTTCATATCCTTCGACAAGCGATATTCAGAGATAACCCTATCCCCTTCAGGGCGTGCAGCTTGCGGGCGTTGCCCTGGGTTAAGAGCTTCAGCCTTTCAGGGCGTGCTGCTGATTGTCATTGTACCCTTAAAAGAAAAATATTATTTGGGATTGATATTATTTAATAGGCAAAGAAATTTGCAGAAGTCAAAAAAATGATGTAACTTTGCATCCAGAAATAATGTATTTGACCTAAACAACCCAAATACAATCCTAAGCATTAGATACAATTCAAGAACAAACTTATAGTTATAAAAATAATGATGAAGAAACAGCTTAAGAAAGTCCTCGTACTGGGTTCCGGTGCTTTGAAAATCGGCCAGGCAGGTGAGTTTGACTATTCCGGTTCGCAAGCCCTCAAGGCTTTGCGTGAGGAGGGTATCAGTTCCATCCTCATCAATCCCAATGTTGCAACGATTCAGACAAGTGAAGGTATCGCAGACAAGGTTTATTTCTTGCCAGTGACACCTTTTTTTGTAACTGAAATCATCAAGAAGGAGCGCCCCGACGGCATCATGCTCGCATGGGGTGGACAGACTGGCCTCAACGTGGGTACAGAACTCTATCTTAGTGGTGTGCTCAAGGAATACGGTGTGCAGGTTCTCGGCACATCGGTAGAGGCTATCATGAACACCGAAGACCGCGACCTCTTCGTGAAGGAGCTCAACAAGGTTGACCTCAAGGTGCCGGTAAGCCACGCCTGCGAGAACATGGAAGAGGCTGTCGACGCTGCCCGCAAGATAGGCTATCCTATCATGATTCGTTCGGCTTATGCGCTGGGCGGTCTCGGCTCTGGTGTCTGCAAGACTGAGGAGGAGTTCAAGGAGATTGCTGAGTCGGCCTTTACCTTCGCTCCTCAGGTGCTCGTAGAGGAGAGCCTGAAGGGATGGAAGGAGATTGAGTTTGAGTGCATCCGCGATGCCAACGACCGTTGCTTCACCGTTGCCTCTATGGAGAATTTCGACCCATTGGGCATTCACACGGGCGAGTCTATCGTTGTGGCTCCTACCTGTTCGCTTACCGATGAGCAGGTGAAGATGCTGCAGGACATTGCCGTGAAGTGCGTGCGCCATCTGCAGATTGTTGGCGAGTGCAACATCCAGTATGCCTTCAATGCCGAGACCAACGACTATCGCATCATCGAGATCAATGCCCGTCTGAGCCGTTCGTCTGCTCTTGCCTCTAAGGCTACCGGTTATCCGCTCGCCTTTGTGGCTGCCAAGATTGCCCTTGGCTATACACTCGACCAGATAGGTGAGATGGGAACTTCCAACTCGGCCTATGTGGCTCCTTCACTCGACTATATGATCTGTAAGATTCCCCGTTGGGACCTTACCAAGTTTGCCGGTGTAAGCCGCAAGATCGGTTCTTCGATGAAGTCGGTAGGTGAAATCATGTCTATCGGCCGCTCTTTCGAGGAGATGCTCCAGAAGGGTCTGCGCATGATCGGTCAGGGAATGCACGGTTTCGTAGGCAACGACCACACCAAATTCGACAACCTGGATGAGGAGCTTTCCAATCCTACCGACCTCCGTATCTTTGCCATCGCCCAGGCTTTGGAGGAAGGCTACACCATCGAGCGCATCGAGGAGCTGACCAAGATCGACCCTTGGTTCATCGAGCGCATGAAGAATATTGTAGACTACAAGCACAAGCTTTCTGAATACAACACATTGGAGGAGATGCCTGCCGAGGTATTGCGCGAGGCCAAGGTTTTGGGCTTCTCTGACTTCCAGATAGGCCGCTTCGTACTGAAGACACAGGACACCAATATGGAGAAGGAGGTTCTCGCTGTTCGTGCCCAGCGCAAGAAGCTGAACATCCTGCCTGCCGTGAAGCGCATCCCTACTGTGGCCAGCGAGCATCCCGACCTGACCAACTATCTCTACATGACTTACGCCGTAGAGGGTTACGACATCAACTACTACAAGAACGAGAAATCGGTCATCGTACTGGGTTCGGGTGCTTACCGCATCGGTTCGTCCGTAGAGTTCGACTGGTGTTCGGTCAATGCCATCAACACAGCCCGTAAGTTGGGCTACAAGTCTATCATGATCAACTACAACCCCGAGACCGTGTCTACTGACTACGATATGTGCGACCGTCTCTACTTCGATGAGCTTTCGTTCGAGCGTGTACTCGATGTCATCGACCTGGAGTCGCCACGTGGTGTGATTGTTTCTGTGGGTGGTCAGATTCCTAACAACCTGGCTATGAAGCTCCATCGCCAGTCGGTGCCAATCCTGGGTACATCTCCTGTGAACATCGACCGTGCCGAGAACCGCGGCAAGTTCTCTGCCATGCTCGACAAGTTGGGCATCGACCAGCCTAAGTGGAGCGCCCTCACCTCGATGGAGGATGTTCAGAAGTTCATCGACGAGGTAGGCTATCCTGTGCTCGTTCGTCCTTCCTACGTTCTTTCTGGCGCAGCCATGAACGTTTGCCACGACGATGATGAGTTGCGTCGCTTCCTCGAGGCTGCTTCTGAGGTTTCAAAGGAGTACCCTGTGGTTATCTCTCAGTTTATGACAGAGACCAACGAGATAGAGTTCGACGGTGTGGCTCAGAACGGCGAGGTAGTAGAGTACGGTATCTCAGAACACGTAGAGTATGCGGGTGTTCACTCCGGCGACGCTACGATGACCTTCCCTGCTCAGCAGATTTCCTTCGCCACAGCCCGTCAGATCAAGAAGATCTCACGTGCCATTGCCAAGGAGCTCAACATCTCGGGTCCTTTCAATATCCAGTATCTGGCCAAGGGTCGCGACGTGAAGGTGATCGAGTGCAACCTGCGTGCTTCCCGCTCATTCCCATTCGTGAGCAAGGTATTGAAGCGCAACTTCATCGAGACGGCTACACGCATCATGCTCGATGCTCCTTACCAGAAGCCAGACAAGTCGGCTTTCGATATCGACCGCATGGGTGTGAAGGCTTCGCAGTTCTCATTCGCCCGTTTGCAGAACGCGGACCCAGTACTTGGCGTCGACATGAGTTCTACTGGTGAGGTAGGCTGTATGGGCGACACCTTCGAGGAGGCATTGCTCAACTCGCTGATTGCCACAGGCTACAAGATTCCTTCAAAGGAGAAGGGCATCATGATTTCGAGCGGTGGCACCAAGGAGAAGGCTTCCATGCTCGATGCTGCCCAGGCTCTGGTAAAGAACGGCTACACCGTTTATGCCAGCGAGGGAACAGCCAAGTTCCTCAACGACAATCATGTGAAGGCTATTGCCGTGGCTTGGCCCGACGAGGATCACAAGGACATGCCTAACGTGATGGAAATGATTGCCGACCACAAGTTCGACCTCATCGTGAACATTCCAAAGAACCATACCAAGCGAGAGCTTACCAATGGTTACAGAATCCGTCGCGGTGCCATCGACCACAACATTCCATTGATGACCAACGCACGCTTAGCCTCTGCCTTCATCGAGGCTTTCTGCACACTCTCGCAGGACGACCTGCAGATTAAGAGTTGGCAGGAGTACGAGTAATCTCGTTGTTTTTAGGCACGGATTACACGGATTTATACGAGAGGAGTATCGCTTTGCTCATATTAGCACCATAATTCCGTGTAATCCTTGTAATTCGTGCCTTTCTATATCCTAAAAAACTTATGCCACACCCTCCAAGCCTTACGGGGCTTTTTTATTCTCTGCCATGAGAAAAAGGAGCTGAAATGATGCCTTTCTCATTATTTTGTTGTACCTTTGCAAACAGAAATAAGAATAAAGAATGATAGTTTGTATAGCAGAGAAACCCAGTGTTGCCAAAGACATAGCCCGCATCATAGGAGCAAACTCGGCACACGACGGATATATGGAAGGTAACGGATACCAAGTAACCTGGACCTTCGGCCACTTGTGTGAGCTGAAGGAACCCGACGACTATACCCCCATGTGGAAAAGATGGAGCCTTTCGGCCCTGCCCATGATTCCACAAAGATTCGGCATCAAGCTCATCAATGACGAAGGCATCAAACGACAGTTTGGTACCATAGAGCGACTGATGCAGGCGGCCGACAGCATCATCAACTGTGGTGACGCCGGACAGGAAGGTGAGCTCATACAGAGATGGGTGATGCAGAAAGCACAGGCCAAATGTCCCGTAAAGCGACTCTGGATTTCATCAATGACCGATGAAGCCATCCGACAGGGATTTCAGGAACTGAAAGACCAGAGTGAGTATCAGCCGCTCTACCTTGCCGGACTCTCACGTGCCATAGGCGACTGGATACTCGGAATGAACGCCACACGTCTATACACCCTGAAATACGGACAGAACAGACAGGTTCTCAGCATAGGACGTGTGCAGACTCCCACCCTTGCACTCATCGTGAACCGACAGAAAGAAATCGACAACTTCGAGCCAGAACCCTACTGGGTGCTTGCCACCATCTATCGCGACACACAGTTTACTGCCACAAGCGGTAAATTCACCAGCAAGGAGGAAGGCGAGAAAGCATTCAGCACCATCGCCGGAAAGCCCTTCACCGTGACTGCTGTCACCAAGAAGAAAGGCACCGAGGCGCCACCTCACCTCTACGACCTCACATCGCTGCAGGTGGACTGCAACAAGAAGTTCAGCTATTCTGCCGACATGACGCTCAAGCTCATACAGAGCCTCTACGAGAAGAAATTTACTACCTATCCTCGTGTGGACACCCAGTTTCTTACCGACGACATCTACCCCAAATGTCCTCAGATTCTCAATGGTGTGAGTCAGGCAAAGATCAACAGCCAGCAGAAATACCTGCCCCTGATACAGCAACTGGCAGCAACAGGAAAGAAACTGCCCAAGAGCAAAAAGGTGTTCGACAACAGCAAAGTGACCGACCACCATGCCATCATCCCTACAGGAGTGCCACCCTCGGGACTTACAGATATGGAAGCCAATGTGTACGACCTCATTGCCAAGCGCTTCATCAGTATCTTTTATCCTGACTGCAAGTTCTCTACCACAACCGTCTTGGGCGAAGTAATCGGCGAGACTGACGGTAAAGAACAGAAGGTGGAATTCAAAGTGAGCGGCAAGGAAATACTCGAACCAGGCTGGAGAGATGTATATGCCAAGGAGTCAAACAACAAAAACACCGAGGAGGAGGAGACTGACGGCAACAACAGCAAGAAGGAAAACGTAGAAGAACGCACCCTGCCTGCATTCGTGAAGGGAGAGAGCGGTGACCACAAGCCTACACTCACGGAGAAGTGGACCACACCGCCCAAATACTACACCGAAGCCTCGCTGCTCAGAGCCATGGAGACGGCTGGAAAGTTTGTGGAAGACGAAGAACTGCGCGCTGCCCTGAAGGAGAACGGAATAGGCAGACCTTCATCGCGTGCCGGCATCATAGAAACCCTCTTCAAGCGACACTACATAAGGCGACAGCGAAAAAACCTCGTTGCCACACCTACGGGTATCGAACTCATCGACACCATCAACGAGGAACTGCTGAAAAGCTGCGAGCTGACAGGTATCTGGGAGAAGAAGTTGCGCGACATAGAGCACAAGACCTACAATCCTGCCGACTTCATCAACGGACTGAAGGAACAGATCAACCAGATTGTGAAAGACGTGCTGTCGGACAACAGCGCACGCCACGTCACCATAACCACCGAGGAAGACCTCAAGAAAAAGCCTGCAGCCAAGAAAACAACGGCAAGAAAACCTTCGGCGACTGGAACATCGCAGCCTGCGACTCCTGCGGCAAACGAAGACCCAATGGTAGGCAAGCCCTGCCCACTGTGTGGAAAGGGAACCATCATCAAGGGAAAGACAGCCTACGGATGCAGCAACTGGAAGGAAGGATGCCAGTACAGACTGCCATTCGACAAGATGTAAATCTCTGAGGCTTCGCAAGTACGGAAGTTGAGTAAATCTCTGGTAAGAAAAAATAATTCACCCCTTTTTACGTTATCCTAATATGAAACATATTAGACGGAACACAATGCTCTTGCTCATCAGCAGCCTCCTGCTGATGAGCTGTGGAGCAGACAAGTATATGAAGAAAGGCGAGAAGTTTCTCGCCTTAGGCGAATACTACGATGCTGCCGACCAGTTCAAGCAGGCTTACACGCGTACGCCAGCCAAGGAGCGCGACACCCGTGGAAAACGGGCTCTGAAGATGGCTCAATGCTACCAGCGCATCAATGCCACACCCAAAGCCATAGCTGCCTATCGAAACGCCATACGCTATAATCAGGCATCGAAGGAAGACCAACTGGCCTATGCACGACAGTTGCTCAAGAATGGCGACTACCGACAGGCTGAGAAGGTGTTCCTGATGCTCAAAGACTCCATGCCTGGAAACCAGCTCGTTGCCAACGGACTGAAGTCGGCACAGATGGCACCCGAATGGAAGAAGCAGGGAAGCCGATACATCGTAAAACGCATGGATGTCTTCAACTCACGACGCCACGACTATTCGCCCGTACTCTTCGGCGATGACTACGACCAACTTTATTTTACCTCGACACGCAACGAGGCGCTGGGAGACGAACTGAGTGGAATCACAGGCACCAAGGCTGGCGACATCTTCCTCTCAGAAAAAGACGACCGAGGGAAATGGAGCAAACCCGAAGCCATAGGCACCGGACTGAACACCGACTATGATGAGGGAGCCTGCTGCTTTACGCCCGATGGCAGGGAAATGTATCTCACCCAGTGTGTCACCGACCCCTCATCACCACGTTATGCACAGATAGCCACCTCACCACGTTCGGATGCGGCTTGGGGAAAAGCCACGATGCTGGAAGTGACGAAAGACACACTGAGCAGCTATGCCCATCCTGCCATCTCGCCCGATGGAGAATGGCTCTACTTCGTTTCCGACATGCCTGGAGGAATGGGCGGACTCGACATCTGGCGCGTCAGACTTACGGCTGCCGGACTGGGAGGAGTAGAGAACCTTGGCGAACCTGTCAACACTCCTGGCGACGAGATGTTTCCTACCTTCCGTCCCAATGGCGACCTGTACTTCAGCAGCAACGGACATCCCGGAATGGGCGGACTCGACATCTACATAGCCAAAGTAGATGCCAAGACACGCCAATACAAAATAGAACATCCTGGTTATCCACTCAACTCAGAGGGCGACGACTTCGGAATGACCTTCGAGGGACCTCACAACCGAGGCTTCTTCTCGTCAAACCGTAAAGACGGACGCGGATACGACCATATCTACTCGTTCGAGAACCCCGAAATCGTTACCACCATCAAGGGATGGGTTTACGAGATGGGCGGTTATGAGCTTACTGCCGCACAGGTAATGGTGGTGGGCAACGACGGAACCTACAAGAAACTGCCTGTCAAGGGCGACGGCTCTTTCACTCTTCCCATCAAGCCTCATGTGGACTATCTGCTGATGGCATCGTGCAAGGGATTCCTCAATCACAAGGAAGAACTGCGTGTCGACACCGCCAAAGAGAGCAAGGAATATGTGCTGCAGTTCCCCTTGGCTTCTATCACAGCCCCGGTTCTTATCGACAACATCTTCTACGATTTCGACAAAGCCACCCTTACACCTGCCAGCACCAAGGCTCTCGACGAGCTCACAGCGCTGCTCAAGGAGAACCCTAATGTAACCATTGAGTTGGGAGCCCATTGCGACTATAAGGGAAATGCCGAATACAATCAGCGCCTCTCGCAACGAAGGGCTCAGGCTGTAGTCGACTATCTCATCGCCCACGGCATAGCCAAAGACAGGCTCACGCCAAGAGGTTACGGATGGGAAAAGCCGAAGACCGTACGCAAGAAGATGACCGAGAAATATCCATGGCTCAAGGAAGGCGACGTGCTCACCACCGAGTTTATCACCAAGCAGACCAAAGAGCATCAGGAAATATGCAACCAGCTGAACCGACGCACCGAGTTTATCGTGCTGCGTACTACCTACGGACTCTTCGACGAGAAGGGAAATCTGAAGAATCCGCCTCAGCCCAAACAAAAGAAAGAAAACAAAAACGCAGAAGACGTCTTCGACATCGACTTCTGACAATAAGCAATAACACTACATCATGACCAAGATATTACCAGAAGAGTTTATACAGCAAACCCAGAAACTGATGGGTGAGGAAATGTTTGCGCAACTTTCCGACGCCATCTGTCATTCAGAGCCGCCAACAAGTATCAGACTCAATCGGTTCAAAGCGCCACAGGGAACGCATCTTGCCGACAATAGCAGCAAAGATGCTGAAGCCGAAGTGAAGACACATAATGAGTCGGAAAAAACGGCTGCCTCTATTGTGCCCTGGTGTCCCGACTATGGCAGATACCTTACAGAAAGGCCCAACTTCACCTTCGACCCACTCTTCCATGCCGGTCTGTATTATGCCCAGGAAGCCTCTTCCATGTTTGTCGACCTCGTGGTAAGACAACTCATTCACGAGCCTGTTGTCATGCTCGACCTTTGTGCTGCACCTGGCGGAAAGTCTACAGCCGTGCGTAATGTCCTTCCCGACGGCAGTCTGCTCATCAGCAATGAACCCATGCGCACACGAGCACAGATTCTCGCAGAGAACATGCAGAAGTTCGGACACCCCGACGTTATCGTTACCAATAACTACCCCAAGGATTTCCAGAAGGCTGGCGTTCTCTTTGATGTCATCCTCGCTGATGTGCCCTGTTCGGGAGAAGGCATGTTCCGCAAAGACGACGGGGCAATAAGCGAATGGAGCATTGACAATGTAAACAACTGCAGTTCTCTGCAACGCAGCATCATCGAGGACATTTGGCCCTGCCTCAAACCTGGCGGACTGCTTATCTACTCTACCTGCACCTTCAACAAACTCGAGGACGAGTTGAACGCAGCCCACATCATCTACATGAAGGGAGCAGAACCTGTAGAACTCGATATTGACGAGGCGTGGGGCATCACGGGCAATCTGACTCATCACAATTTCCCTGTATATCGTTTTCTGCCAGGCAAGACACGCGGCGAAGGACTCTTCCTCACCGTCATGCGAAAGAACGAGGATGCAGAAACACTCGATATCAAATCCGACAGATATAACAAGAACAGAAAAAAAATAAAGGGAAAAAGCAGGGGCAACTCACCCTATTTACACATCCCCCAGGACTGGATCAATCATCCAGAATCCTATCAGGGCGCACGCATAGGCGATCATCTGTACGCCATATCGGAGTCATGGAGCAACATCTTTGACAGCGCATCTCCCAACCTCAAAGTTCTGCACGCTGGCATCGAGATAGGAACCATTAAAGCCTCACTCATTCCTGCACAAAGTCTGGCGCTGTCTATCGACTTGTCACGCCAAACTTTCCCACAGGTAGAACTCAATTATGCCGATGCCTTGCGTTATCTGCGCAAAGAGGCTGTCAATCTGCCTGAAGGCACACCGCGCGGCTATGTGCTCGTCACCTATCGTGGAATTCCTTTAGGCTGGGAGAAGAACATCGGCAACCGTGCCAACAATCTCTACCCACAAGAATGGAAAATAAAGAGCAGCCACGTACCCGAAACCGACAAGCCTGTCATCACATGGTAAAACAGCAAGAAATAAGCCTCATCGCCTGCATTGCCCAGAATGGCGCCATCGGTTTTCACAACCATCTGCTCTACCCTATCAGGCAGGACATGCAGCGATTCAAGACGCTCACCACGGGACATACCGTCATCATGGGCAGGATGACTTATCTGTCGTTGCCCAACGGACCTTTGCCCAACAGGCACAACATCATCGTCTCCAAGACAATGAGGAAGGAACAGAGTGCAGAGATGACATCTGCGAATGAAGCAGAATCAAAAAACAGAGAATTGTCTCATGCATCAGCACTTCAATACGAGGTGTGCCGCAGTTTGGAAGAAGCCCTTTCCCGATGCCGCGACCAAGGCGAGAAAGAAGTGTTCATCATCGGCGGAGCCATGCTCTATCGGTCAGCCCTCAGTCTTGCCACTCGTCTGTACCTCACCATCGTAGAAGATACGCCACAACAGGCAGATGCCTTCTTTCCTCTCACAGCCTACGAAGTGGAATGCTTAAACCAAGCAGGATGGAAGAAAGTGAAGGAGGAGACACATAACGAAGGCAAACTCACATTCCGATTTGTGGACTTAGAGAAATGTTAGAAAAACGTAAAAATAAAGACAACAAAATCATGCTGAAAAAATTATTCGGTTTTGACCCAGCTCAAAACAAGTTGAAAACAGAGATTGTGGCAGGTATTACCACCTTCCTCACCATGGCCTACATCCTGGCCGTAAACCCCAACATCTTCAGTAGTCTTGCCTCTCAGGGCATGGATACACACGCAGTATTCACCGCCACAGTACTGGCTGCTGTAGTAGGAACACTCATCATGGCAATATATGCCAAGAAACCTTTCGGACTGGCTCCCGGCATGGGACTGAACGCCTTCTTCGTCTTCACCGTGTGCCTCACCATGGGCTATCCCTGGCAGATGGCGCTCACGGCAGTACTTATCGAGGGTTTCATCTTTATCATCCTGTCAGCAACAGGCATTCGTTCGCTGATGGTTGATGCCATTCCTGCCTCTCTGAAACGTGCCATTGGTGCAGGTATCGGCCTCTTTATCGCCTTCATAGGTCTGAAGAATGCAGGCATCGTAGCTGCCAATGCCGCCACTCTTGTGACGATAGGAAAAATAACAGAAGGCTCGGCCCTGTTGGGTGCCATAGGCATCGTCATCACCAGTGTGCTTGTCATCAAGAAAGTGCCAGGAAGTCTGCTTATCGGCATCATCGCCACCACGCTGATTGGTATTCCTATGGGCATTACGAAGATTACGGGTCTGATAGACATTCCTCCTTCGATTACCCCCATTTTCTGTCAGTTTGACTTCTCCCGCATTTTCTCTATCGACATGGTAATCATTGTGCTGACATTTCTCTTTATCGATATGTTCGACACTATGGGCACCCTGGTTGGCGTATGTACCAAGGCAGGCATGATGAGCCCAGACGGCAAGATACATGGACTGAACAAGGCTTTCATGGCAGATGCTGTGGCAACAGTGACAGGAGCCTGCTTCGGAACCAGTACCACCACTACATACGTGGAGAGTGCATCAGGCGTAGCTCAGGGCGGTAGGACAGGTCTCACGGCTTTTGTCACAGCAGTCTGCTTCCTGATAGCATTGTTCTTCGCTCCCCTGTTCCTGTCAGTTCCTGCTGCCGCTACCACTCCTGTGCTCGTCATCGTGGGCTTGTTTATGATGTCGCCCATCAAGGATATAAATATGAACGACTATGCCGAGTCGATTCCTGCCTTCATCACCATCGTGATGATGCCGCTCACATATAGCATTTCCGACGGAATCCTGTGCGGTATGATCAGTTATGTACTTATCAACGCATTGTGTGGAAGCTTCAAGAAGTTGAGCATCACCATGTGGGTATTGGCGATTTTATTCGTACTGAAGTATATTTTCATTTAGAGAAGTTAAGGAAGTTAGAGAAGTTAGAGAAGTTAAATTCTCTAACTTCCCTATTTGCGAAAGTTGCCGTTACTTATATATGAAATAAGAACCTCCATCGCTCTTACAGTATTTTTTGAGCAACGACTGTATGTATTCGGCATTGGCACGCACCTGTTGCTCGTTTCCATCATAGCCATTAATAAGCACCACAAGGTGAGAGGTGTCTGACATCATCTTGGTGCGCTCATTGTCGCTGGTTGGCGTTCCAACGCCTCCCAGACTGTCTCTGTATACAGGCAGTCCCTCGATATTGATGTTTCCTCTTCCTATTCCCTCGTAAGGTTCACCGGCCTTGCCAACGCCCAGTGTTAGTGTATCGCCCTCAAACTTGTCGGCATCAAATCCTCCGATGCTGTAACCGAATGCGATGCTGGCAAGGTTGACCAAATCGACGAGCGTGTCTCTCTGATAGAGTTGTTTGCCCTGAAGCATTCTCCTGATGAGCGCCTCGGAAGCAGGACGATAGCGCGAAGGATCTTTTCCGCAGGCACGATACACCTTCCTTGTGGCGGCAATGCCACTCATTTCTTTCAGCGACTCTGTAGTCAGCGTGTCTCTGTATTTCTCGCCAAGGGCGTTAATCTCGTCCCACAGTTCCTGGCAATAAGGCGAGTTCTGTACATTGGCTTCCACACAAGCCCCTACGAATTTGGGGCAAACTGTTTCTATCTCTTCTGATACGATAATTTTCATTTGCTGTATGTTTTAGTTGAAGATTCCATTGCTGTTGCAAAAATACAAAACTTTTCTGACAGTAGACGAAGGTATCAGATATAAAAAACAAGAATCCCTGCAAATCTTACGATTTACAGGGTTTATCTTGGGTGGAAGGTGGGACTCGAACCCACGACATTCAGAAC
>ENA-OOWC01000274-OOWC01000274.1-human-gut-metagenome-genome-assembly--contig:-NODE-274-length-12493-cov-2.135472_pt1 | contig 12493 bp, 8 predicted proteins | sample MGYA00241403_ERZ501313 | MGnify/ENA primary metagenome ERZ501313 (study PRJEB25962, sample SAMEA2042360) | human gut metagenome | biome: human gut; feature: human-associated habitat; material: faeces... | reverse complement strand
CACGCTTGGGCGACACTTCCGCACCTTTTTGTCGCTCGGGGGTGCAGGGCAGAATTACATAAGGATGACGGGACTCTTCGGTGACGACACACACTCTTCGTCGCCCAAAAGCACAGCGGCAGACCCTTCCGTGAGCAGAACGCGCCGTCTCGCTCACGAGACAACCTCGGAAGACCCTTCCGTGAGCAGAACGCGCCGTTCCGCTCACGAGACATCCTTGGCAGACCCTTACGTGAGCATATCGCGGCTTTTCACTCACGAGACTGCCGCGAAAGACACACGAGGCAACCGCGGCGCTTTTTCAGCGAGCTACGGGGACTCCATGGAAACTCTACGGGCGCTCTATGGGCGCTCCTCGATGCCGCCGAGGTTCGACCAGAGCCAGTGGGACTCGTAATAGGACTTAGTGCCTTTAGGAACCGTCACCTTGACGGCTGAGCGGTCTGTGCCGTTAAAGAAAAAAGATGACGGGTCGCTCATGTTTGTTGTTATCTCGTCAACATCCTCCTTGGTCTTCCAGTTCAGTTCAAGTACCAAAGGAGTTTTGCATGACACAAATGTGTAGATGTCTATGGATTTGACAGACTCAGGGATAACTATCTTATCAACATTTGTTCGACGAATAGAATGCTCCGCAATCTTCGTAGTGCCTTCCTTTATCACCACCGTACCGGTCTTCTTTTCAGGAATCCAACTCAGAATCTCTCTCTTTGTCCGACCTTTGTGCATATACAAAGCCCCGTCATGCAGATAGCAGTAGTCCTCTTGACCTTCCCTCGGCGCGGTTGTGGTAATCTCAAGTTTAGAACAACCTTCAAACACCGGATTTGAACCATCAATATTTTCTAACGTGGAAGGTAAAATGACACGTTCAAGATTCCCGCAACCAATGAAGGCATAGGCTCCGATCTTATATATCCCCTCCGAGATAGTGACTTTCCTTAGGTCACCGCACCCTTCAAAGGCCCTATCCCCGACCCCTTTGACGGTATAGGTAATCCCGTCATACTCAACCGTACCGGGAACCACGACCTCTCCCGAATACTTGCCTCCGCCCGGGTTACCGGTCACCTCGACGAAATCCATAGAGTAACCTTTAGCGGTCTTGTAGAACAGGCCGCCAACCTCGAACCCGGAAGAGAATTCCTTCACGGTGACGGTGCAGCCTGACCTGAAGCCGCCGTCCTCGGTGACAGCGCTGACCTTGGCCACTCCCGCCGAAACGGCTCTCACGTTGCCGTCGGAATCGACCGTGGCCACGGACGGGTTATCCGACTCCCACCTCACATTGCGGTTAGTGGCATTGGACGGGGCGACCGTGCAGGTAAGTTTGGTTGTGCCGTTCGCACCGATCGTCACGGACCACGGCTTGACATCCACACCTGTCACCGGAACCACCTTGGCCTTCACCGTCACCTTGCAGGTCGCCGTCTTCCCGCCGTCCTCGGTCGTCACAGTGACCACAGCCTCGCCGGCCTTAACGGCAGTAACCTTGCCGGCGCCGTCGACCGTGGCGATCTCCGTCTTGTCCGAACTCCACGTCACCTTCCGGTTGTCAGCGTTGTCGGGCTTCACCGTGGCCGTAAGTGTCTCCGTCTCGCCTTCCGTCAGGGTCAGCTCCGTCTTGTCCAGAGTGACCTCCGTCACGTTTACCGCCTTGGCCTTCACCGTCACAGTGCAGGTGCCGGACTTGCCCTCCGCCGTCGCGGTGACGGTCGCGGTGCCGGGCTTGAGGCCCTGGACGGTGCCGGTCTTGTCCACAGTGGCGACGCTCCGGTCGGACGACGACCACGCCACGGCCCTGTCGGACGCGGCTTCGGGAGAGACCCTGGCGGACAGTGCGGCAGATCCGCCCTCAATGATCTCGATCCGGGACGGGGTGACGGTCACGGATGAGACTCCGACAATCTCCTCCTTCTTACCGCAAGAGGTGATGAGAAGGATGGCGGCGGCAGCCGTCAGCAGCGCGCGCCGTGTGTGTGTGTGTGTGTAAAAACGCTCATATCGATTGATGTTTTGGTTATAGTCTCGTGAGTCCTATGAGTTCAGCGATGCTTTGGTAAATAACTTGGCGACCATCGGTCACCCTTTCGGTCTGTATCTCGTTCCAGCCTTGCGTCACCGGCACGGGACGTGACGCCGTGTGGCAGGCGTCAGGACAAAAATAATAAAAATTTCCAAATATCAAACGAATATGGCCGGAGATAATGGCCGCCAGTTGTTTTTTAAGTTGTTTTTTAAGGATAACCAAATGCTTACTTATCGGCGATATTCATTAAATTTGTAATCTCTAAAACAAAAAAAGATGAAGATGAAAAGAATATCACTTCTTGCGGCGGCACTTCTTGGTGCCACCTTCATGATGGCCGCGCCGAAAGCGACCGAGAGTACCATCAAGGCTTCCGATTCCAGAATCACCTACATCGGAAGGACCGAGGTCAAGGGCGGCGATGTCTCATTCGACTGGACAGGAACTTACCTCAAGGTTAGATTTCAGGGCAACGCATTGAGTTTCAAAGTGTCCGACACCAAGAAGAACTACTACAACGTTTGGCTTGACGGCTCGATGGACCAGGCTCCGGACAAGGTCGTGGCGGTTCACGGAACAGACACCACAATCGTTCTCTTCAGCGCCGGGGAACTCAAGACCCGGTTCGGCAAGGACAGGAAGGCGGCGAAAGCCCCGCATCTGGTGATTCTCCAGAAGCGCACCGAAGGCGAGCAGGGCATCACGACCATCAGTGAGTTCATCACCGACGGCGATTTCCTGCAGGCCGACGCCCCGAAGGAAAGGATCATTGAATATGTCGGCGACTCCTACACCTGCGGCTACGGCACGGAAAGCCCGAACACAGAACGCTTCAGGCCGGAGACCGAGAACCAGAACCTGACCTACGCATGCGCCGTGGCAAGGTACTTCAACGCCGACCAGATTGTCGTGGCCCACTCCGGAATGGGAATAGTCCGCAACTACAACAGCAAGTTCACCGACTACTGCATGCCTGAGCGTTACCTCCAGACATTCGACAGTGACAAAGATGTGAAATGGGACGCCAAGTCATGCGGTCTCAAGCCGGGTATCACTGTCATCTATCTGGGAACCAATGACTTCTCCAGAGGGATGCAGCCTTCCGAAAGAATGTTTGTCAGAAACTACCACAAGCTCATGCGCGAGATCAAGGACAACTACGGCGAAAGCCATCCGATCCTCTGCATGGTTCCGAAACACGACTATCTGATGTTCGAGTACATCCGTAAGGCCGTGGACGACTGCGGGCTTAAGAACGTCCACCTTGTGGCGCTGACGGATTCCGTCCACAACAACGTGGAGGACATGGGAGCCGACGGACATCCGAACTACAGCGGACACCTCAAGATCGCCCACACCGTCATACCATATGTCTCCACCATAACCGGATGGGAACTTACCGGCAACGCCATCAGGTAATCGCCGGAACCCTTTGCAGAATCCGCGGCGGCACATTCTTCCGCCGCCAAATCTTACCAACTTTTTTAACGCTAACTAAATAAACCATCATGACAACAAAAGGCAAGATATTCACTTGGGTTGGAGCCATCGCGGCCCTCAGCCTGGCGGCGTTCATCTACGTCAGGTTCTACTTCGTCTTCGGAGACGGCGTGAAAGCCGGAGAACTCAACCAGTTCATGTACAAAGGCTACGTCTGGAAGACCTACGAAGGCAAACTGATCCAGTCCGGGTTCCGCGGCTCAGGAAAGGGTTCCGGCGGAGCGGCGGTCGAATCCTACATCTTCGACTTCTCCGTGGAGAACGAGGAGGTCGCCAATGAGCTGATGAGGTGCAGCGGGAAAACCGTCGAGCTTCATTACAAGGAATATCTCGGAACACTTCCTTGGCGCGGAATGCAGAAGTACGTCGTGGACAGAATAGTCTCAACCACATCACAAACAGGCGAATAATGAAAAAAATCCTCTCAATCATCGCGTTCGCGACACCACTCGTCCTCAACGCACAGACCGGGGTCTACACGACACATCCGGCCAACCCGGAAGGCAGACTCCTCACGACGGAGGAAACCGAACTGGGCAGGCACATCAGACCTGCGAGCGTGTCGGCATCCTGGAAGGACAGCGACACCTTCACCACTTTCAAGGACGGCAAATGGATCCAGGAGAACCTCCTGACCGGGGAGATCTCCGACTATTCAGCCACCCGTCTTCCGGAAGGTTTCCCTAAGGAAGCCGGGAACATCACGCGGAGCGATGACGGAACCTTTGCCTACACCATAGGCCAAAGCCTCTACATCTTCGACAACGGCCCCGTCAGCGTCGCCGTCAGCGAGAATCCCGACATCACCTACGGGCAGTCGGTAAGCCGCAACGAGTTCGGAATCGGCGAAGGAATATTCTGGGCGCCTGACGGATCGAAGCTGGCGTTCTACAGGAAGGACGAGAGCAAGGTCACGGACTTCCCTCTTCTGGACATCACCACCCGCACCGGCTCGCTGAAGAGCATCAAGTACCCGATGAACGGCATGGACAGCGAGAGGATAAGCCTCGGAATCTATGACAGGGCAAGCGGCAAGACCGTCTGGTGCGATGTCAATGAATATGGCGACGACCGTTACCTAACGAACATCAGCTGGTCGCCGGACAGCAGGAACATATTCATCCAAGTCGTCGACCGGTCCCAGAAGCACATGAAACTGAACATGTACCGCGCGGCAGACGGTTCCTTCGCGCGCACCATCCTCACCGAGGACGACTCCCGCTTCGTCGAGCCACTGGATCCGCTGCGGTTCATCAAGGGGACATATTCATTCATCTACCGCACCGATATCCGCGACGGCTACCGCAACCTTTACCTCTGCGACACCCTCGGGACTGTCAGAAGGCTGACCGGAGTTGATGCCGACGTCGAGTACCTTGGCAACGACGGCAGGTTTGTCTACTACACCTCGGCGGAGGTCTCCCCTGTCGAGAATCATCTGTTCAGGATCGAGGTCAGGATCCCGGGAGCCGGCAAGGCCAAGGGACGCGCCGACGCTGTGGCGAAGGCCAGGCTCGGCAAGCCTGTCAGGCTGACCTCCGAGGAAGGCTGGCACACGATCTCCCTCAACGAAGACTGCACCAGATTCATCGACAACTACAGCAGCTTCAACGTTCCGCGCGTGATGAACATCGTCTCGGCTGACGGAAAGCTGATCCGCAATCTGATCACAGCCGAGGATCCGCTCAAAGACTACAAGACCGGAAAGGCTCTGCTCGGCACAGTCAAAAGCGCCGACGGCAAGTACGACAACTGGTACAGGATGTTCCTCCCTACGGACTTCGATCCAGCGAAGAAGTACCCTGTGATCATCTACGTCTATGGCGGCCCTCACTCACAGATGGTCCGCAACTCCTGGCTTGGACAGGTCAGGATGTGGGAGATGCTCATGGCACAGAAAGGCTACATCGTCTATGTCCAGGACAACCGGGGAACCCAGAACAGGGGCGCCGAATATGAGAAGGCTATCCACCGCCACTGCGGCCAGGCCGAGATGGCTGACCAGATGGTAGGTGTCAACATGCTGAAATCTCTGCCTTTCGTGGATTCCGACAGAATCGGCGTCCACGGATGGAGCTACGGAGGATTCATGACCATCTCATTGATGACCAATCATCCGGAGACATTCAAGGTCGGCGTGGCAGGCGGTCCGATCATCGACTGGAAGTGGTACGAGATCATGTACGGCGAGCGTTACATGGACACTGAAGCCACCAATCCGGACGGATTCGCTCAGACAAGCCTTCTTAACAACGTGAAGAATCTCAAAGGCAAGCTTCTCATCTGCCAGGGAGCCATCGACAACACTGTGCTCTGGCAGCACAGCCTGAGCTTTGTCCAGCGATGCATCGAGGAGAACGTCCAGCTGGACTACTTCCCTTACCCTCGCTCCGAACACAATGTCTTCGGAAGCTGGAGAGTCCACTTGATGGACAAAGTGACAAACTACTTTGACGACTACCTGTAGTCACCCGAATGATCAGTAAAAAGGACTGTCCGGACCGGGCAGTCCTTTTCCATCACAAGCCGTCAATCATCAAGGCAGGCGCTCCTGGCATCCTTGATGGCCTGGAAAACCAGGCTCTCACCACCCAAAGTGCAATCCGCCTGATAAGGAGTGGACTCCGAGTAGCGGAACTTTCCACTTTTCCCTCCATAGTAGACATCCCTGAACATAAAATTACTGAAAGTGATGTCAAAACCGTCATAGACATTCCTGATCAAGAAGATTTCGTCAGGATTCTGAATGACACCATCCTTGACGGAGAGGATGACCTTGACCGTGTTCCTGATCTTGACATCATTGAGGTTGCCACTGTTCTCAAACGTGGTCACACACATGTCTGACCATGTTTCGTCCGTAGCCTTCAGATAATCAATCATGGTGTCATAACGCGTGAACCTGAATGTCTTTGTCTCCTCGTCGTAGTAGGAGTTCCTTCTGTACACATGGCCGAAGGTCGAATAGTCAAAAGCGAAGCTGAACGAGGTCTGACCCAAAATCAGCTCGTAGTTGGTACGGTTGACCGGCACCTTGGCCGCCCCGTCATCAGACAGCACAAGCTTGTTGTTGTGACTGGTGTACGCCTCGTCTCCTTCCCCGCCCTTCTTACCTTTGATGTCAAGGGAGCCGATCAGGCAGTATTCCGGGATGATTGTCTTGGATTCAGAGACGACCTCCATTCCGTAGTCCGGCGTGTGACTTTCATAATACATACCATTCGACCGTCTTACAACCGGAAGATAATGGATGTCAAGCTTTGACGGAGCCACACCGTCTCCAAAAGAAACCGATTGCGTTGTCTTGCTCGCCTCTGTGCCGACTGGCCTGATCCAGAAGCTCTTCACGTTGTCACTGCCAAGTTCGAGAAAATGATCGCCTGCCATACGCGGGGCGCCATAGACATCCGTCATAAGTTTCCCCAACCTGGCAATGTCGCCGACACTCCGGTAGAAGAAATATCCCTGCCCGGAATTGATGTCGCAATGAGGATACTCTATACCTGACCAAGAGGTCTCTGTCTTTCCCTCAACGACTCTCGCAATGTCATATTTCACATCAACGGTGCTTTCTCTCCATTCAGAATCCGTCATTTCGACAGTGACTCCGACACGGTACGGGACAGCGCAAGTGGCGGCTATCAGAGATGGATCAGTAATCTCCTTGTCCCCGACCCTGAAACTTTCCGGTCTGGTTCTCATTGACAGGTCGCCGGCGCCCGGGCTTCCCTCAGTCCATACCGGAAGCTCGTTCTTGTCCAGATAGATGTAACCTAAAGCATCGGATGTCTTCGTGTACGAGTTACCAGCCTGATCCTTGAAAGTGACCTCGCATCCGGCAAGCAATACCGGGCCCGGGCCGGTGACGACAAGCGAGGCTCCACCGGTGTAAGGGTTGACATATTCATAAGTAGTGTCTTTGACCGCCGCCCGTCCTCTTGACGCGACTTTGGCAAGCGCTCTGACCGGAGCCACATTATACTTCGTCCAGTCCGCTTCCTCCACATACATGGTGTCCACAGAGGCCATCTTTGGCGCATTCTTGCCGTCTTCGCCGTCCCGGCCTTTGAGATACTCGTAAAAGTCTTTCTCCGTGACCGCGGTCCTCGGCCACTTAGGATATGTCTCGATGTCATAGACACCGTTCCCCGGATTGTCAAGCCCATTGTCGCTCAGAACAATCTCTTTCCAGAGCTCATAGGCTGACCTTCCATTGCTCCCGTCCTTGCCATTGGCACCATCCTTGCCGTCAGAGCCGTCCTTGCCGTTTTTCCCGTCAGCACCTGCCGCGCCGCGGAGATATTCATAGAAATCAGACAGCGATGTTCTTGAAGAATCCCATTTGACTCCTGGATTCTTAGGATCCTCAAGGCCCACCGGTGATGTAACGTCCAAGACCCAAAGCTCATAGGCGGATTTTCCGTTCGACCCGGAGGATCCGTCCGATCCGTCCTTACCATCGCTGCCGTCTTTACCGTCCTTACCGTCTTTGCCATCGAGACCGTCCTTGCCATTGAGGCCATCCTTGCCGTCTTTACCGTCCTTGCCATCCTTACCGTCAAGACCATCTTTACCATCCTTGCCGTTGAGGCCATCCTTGCCGTCAAGACCGTCTTTGCCATCCTTGCCGTCCCTACCGTCCAGACCGGAGTTCCCTTTCGCCCCGGCTTTTCCTGTAAGATATTGGAAGAACTTCTGGATCGACAGCTCCTCGAGGGTTATCTCATTACCGTTCTGGTCTTGTACCCGGCCACCAGCCTCGATTGTTTCCCTGACATATTCCTTCCACATCTCATAAGCGCTCAAGCCGTCCTTCCCGTCATCGCCTTTTTCACCCTTATCGCCTTTGTCGCCCTTGGCTTTCACGCCGGTGTCCTTGTCTCCTACCCACCAGTTTCCGTCCTTAATGTAAGGAATAAGTCCGTCAGCTCCCCTATTTCCGGTCAGGAACCAATAGAAATCAGCCATCGAAGTGTGCGACCTATCCCATTGTTTTCCAGAGTTATGAGGATCATCCACACCCGAAGCGACATATTCCTTCCAAAGTTCGTAGGCAGACTTGCCGTCCCTGCCGTCTTTGCCGTCAATTCCATCCTTGCCGTCTTTGCCATCCTTGCCGTCAATTCCATCCCTGCCGTCTTTGCCGTCCTTGCCGTCAATTCCATCCCTGCCCTTCAGATAGAGGAAGAAATGGGTGAGATCCACGGGGCCGGAATAGTCTATGAGTTTCTCTTTCACAGCTTTTACCCAAAGCTCGTAAGCCGACATCCCGTCCTTTCCTGGCAAGCCCTGCACTCCCTGCTCACCACGCGGGCCGACCGGCATAGTCACCTCAAGAGAGTTGCAGGCGGATGCCATAGAAACTCCCAAGAGCATCATAATCAGTGATTTAAAATTCAATTTCATAATATTATTGATTTATAATTGGTTAAGGTAGTTCCATAATGACTCGGATGTCACCCTTTCTATGACAACTTTGCGGTCGCCCCTGCGCTGCTCGTCAGAAGCCGACTCCGGCACAAGGGCCATGCGCTTCCCGAAGCCCCTGCAGCATAGTCTGTCCGCGCTGACGCCTCTTTGGACAAGAGCCTCCAGCACGGCCTTGGCGCGCGCCTTCGACAACTCCTCGTTGTACCTCACCGAGCCTCTGGCATCCGTGTAGCCGGCCACGAGGAACCTTGAATCCGGGAATCCTGAGATGATGTGGGCGATCTCGTCCAGCACGAATTGTGACTCCGGTGTGATCGTAGCCTTGTCAAAATCAAAATTCACATTGTCCATCAGCTCAGCCAATGTCCTCTCGCAAGGGATCTCTTTGACAACCTCACGGACCACATCCACCGGCACCTCGCGGATCACCTCTTTCTCCACCACGCGCTGCGGATAAAGTGCGGCATAGTCATCCAGATGACTTGTGATGTAACGGTCGGCAACCTCTTTACCCTTGCTATGTCCTCCGAGCCTAAGCAGGACCCCGGCAGAGACCTGGGCGAAATTCACCCCGTCCGTACCAAACGAATGATGGTACTGTCCCTGAACACGTACCCCCACCCTCTCGCTCATCCAACCGATGACACCGATGCCTACAGACACAGGGAAAAACAAGTCAGAATCAAAGGTATGGCCTTTGTTCCATGCATCCTCCGTCTTCCACAAGGCTTCCTTCGTGACATCTCCCTTGAACTGTCCGAAATACGATGTCGGATAATTCTTTTTAAAGGCGTTGACTCCGAGCCTGAAATACGGCTGGATCCATTCGCTCCGCACAAAAGGCCGGAACTGAATCCCGGGACTGACCATAAATGAATATCCCTGCCTGACTTTTTGCGAATCATTATAGCGGGCAAGCCCGAGTGTCCCCTGCAGATCGGCATACAGCCATCTCTTGAGTTCCATGGCCGAATAGATTTCGGCTCCGCCGTAGATCAGTTTCTCGTCAAGGTTGAAAATGTAGTCCCCGCCGGCAGTCTGGTGAAAGTCCGACACGGTGGTCCTTGTTATGTTCATGCCTGCTCCACCCAGGCCTAACTCCCACGTTCTGGGATAGATCCTGCCTTGAGACAATCCCGCCAGCGGGCACAAAAGAGCAAGCGCGACGGCGAATGCCGTCCTGTTTAAATTCTTTCTCATAAATTATGAATATTACTTGGTGTTCTACTGCCGGGCAATCCTTACTTAAGGACGAACTCCGTGATGTTCTCTATGCCCGGAATCCCGTAATAGGCTGCGATCAGATCCCCTTTGAGATAGATTTTCCTGCCAAGGATCTCCGGATGGTCAACAAGGTTGATCGCCGCCCGGACATCACCCTTAGGCAGTTTGACGGACATGCAGGAACTCTTGGATGTCACGGATGTGCGTGATGCGATCGCTATGCAAGTCATTGATGAAAAAGGGTCTGTAAACGAGATGCCTTCCTTAGCGGAAGACAGATCCCCGCCAACCACGAATCCACAAACCCACACACATTTCTCCCCGACATGTTCTTTTGCCTGTGACACGCCATAGGCGGTTGACTGCGTGGTTCCGGGATCCGCTCCGGATCCAGACCCTATCTCATAATCATAGCTGTTCCAAACGCGGGTTGTGTCAAGTTTGATCGACAGTCCGGAGCCTTCGCCCTGTTCCGGAGGTGTAATCGACGGGCAGGACAAGCCCAATGACAGAATCTCGCAGGCTTCCAGGAAGCGGTTCATCAAAACACGTGACGATGACCCGTCGTACAGTTTCACCGCGACCGTTCCGGGCTTGAAATAGCCTATCCTTCTCTCGGTCTGGCCGTATTTAAGGTCACCGTCCGGCGACGAGACCGTCACCACACCGTCGGGATAGGTGGCCTTGAAATCCGGTCCAAGAACCAGTCTCAGGCCGGAATTTAGTTGAGAGCAATTCAGGCAGGCTCTTGTACTCATTCCTGACTGGACGACCACGACCTGCTCATCGCCGAACTGCGGAGCCGAGAACTCCGGCTTATCGAATCTCCTTGAGACAGCCTTTACAGTGTAGGTGCCGGGATTGACCAACATCGACTCGGGGGAATCACCGTATCTCCCCTCATACAGAACCTCTTCAGCCGAATTTCTGACCGTAAGAATAAAAGCATCCGTGTCCGGAAGATCAACCGTTGACCTGGTGGACACCCCCGATGAGAAATTCCAGCATAACGTGCCCTGCGCGTTCTCAGTCGGAATCTTGTTGCAGGATAGCACGCTGGCTGTCAAGACAATGACTACCGCCACGGCTAGCCTCGAAAGAGCTTTAACAGAATTATCCATACTTGAAAAAGTTAACGGTCCGCACCGTTGCGGGCCGCTTGCAAAAGTATGGCGACTAAACGTAAATAATTAAAAGAAACAGAAATAGATTTTTATAAGAAACAGAAATTTCTGTTTTTTATAAGCTCGTGGACAAAAATTCACGGGGCAATCGCAGTCACTGCGATCACCCCGCTACTTAACCTAAACTTAAACTATGAAAAACTTCACGTCAAATATACAAATTCTTTTAAAGAAAACAACTATTTGAAACGATTTTTTACACCGTTTCTACTAATACCCTCACAAAAACCACCAAATTATTCCAGCGAATCATGATTTGCCGGCAAAAACCCGGTCGGTCACTTTGCCTTGCTCACTGTCTCCATAAGATCCTTGATGGCTTGCTGTGCCTTCACGCTCGGTCGCAGACCAAGGATGACAACAGCGGCGGCAGCGGCGATGCCGGCAAGAACAGTGAATATTCCGGGAACACCTTTGACACCAATCACCCCAAGAGTCACAAGAGCCGCAGCCAACGCCAGGACAATCACCACCTTGGCCACACGGTTCTTGTTCCCTTCCTTGAAGGAGGCAGCATAATGGCGCAGTTCAGCGCCTTCGGCGTTGGTTCCCGCCGGCCCCGCATCCTCCAGCCGGCAGGAGATTGCCCGCCACCTCAAAGGCGTGGACCAGTCCACGAACAGGTCACACTCACCCGTGGTGTCAGGGATCTCCTCCGCAGAGATCTCATTAGCCCTCCTGACAGCACCGTACTTGCTCATCTCCATCTTGATGCCCCCCAACACTGTCCCGAACGGTTTCTCGCTAGTGAACAACGTCATCCCGGCATCCATCATCTGTGTCTTGATATTCATGCCACAAAGTTACGAAAAAAACAAAAAAAGGGACTGGCAAAAGTAACCAGTCCCCTTCCTGCTATCACGTCTCAATATTACGAGAAGTTATCATACAAAATGCTCTCAGGCTGCACTCCAAGGCTGTCAAGCAACTTGTTGACGGAAGCGACCATCATTGGAGGTCCGCACATGAAGTACTTGATGTCTTCCGGAGCGTCGTGATCCTTGAGGTAGGTCTCATACATCACGTTGTGTACAAAACCGGCCGTGTACTTGACACCCGCTGCATCAGCGGCAGGATCAGGACGGTCAAGAGCCAGATGGAAGTGGAAGTTCGGGAAGTCCTTCTC
>ENA-OOWC01000241-OOWC01000241.1-human-gut-metagenome-genome-assembly--contig:-NODE-241-length-13211-cov-2.631271_pt1 | contig 13211 bp, 7 predicted proteins | sample MGYA00241403_ERZ501313 | MGnify/ENA primary metagenome ERZ501313 (study PRJEB25962, sample SAMEA2042360) | human gut metagenome | biome: human gut; feature: human-associated habitat; material: faeces... | reverse complement strand
GCGTCTGCAACCGCCGCCGATACCACCAAAAAGCCTTCCGCAACGACTACCACAACAACCTTAAAGCAGACTGACGACAAGCCGCTGAACTTTTCGAAAACCTATGAAGCGGAAAATGGAAAGCTGTCAAACGATATGTCCGTCATATCAGGCGGCAACGCATCCGGCGGAAAGTCGGTAGGTAAATTCGAAAGTGACCGCTCCTACTGCCAGATTAAAATAAATGTTCCGTCAGACGGTATTTATGATATTGTAATACGCTCAATGGGCATCGGCGGTCCCAAAGAAAACGACATTTATACCGATGGTAAGAAGGTAGGCACTTTCACCAGTGAGAACAATAAATTCTCGGATTACACCGTAAGTGCGGTAAGCCTTACAAAAGGCGACCACAATATCCATATAATCAAGTCATGGGGCTGGATAGAGCTTGATAAAATAACAGTAAAGACGGGTGCAAAAATAAGCAACAGCACCTATAACATCACATCATCTCTTGTCAACAAGAACTCCACCGCAAACACGAAGAAGCTGTACAGTTTCCTTAAGGACAGCTACGGAAAATATGTAATCACAGGTCAGCAGTGTGATGGCGGAATAAACGGCAACGAATTCAAAGCGATAAAAAATCTTACCGGCGACTACCCTGCCCTGCTCGGACTCGATATGATGGACTACACTCCGTCAAGAACGGCACTCGGTGCGTCCTCTTCCGCTGTCGAAAAGGCAATAGAATTTGCAAACAAGGGCGGAATCGTCACATTCTGCTGGCACTGGAACGCTCCGACCGAATATCTTAACAGCACAGCCAACAGTCCTGACGGCTGGTGGGGCGGCTTCTATACGCAAAGTAGTAAATTCGATATAGCAAAGGTTATGAACGGTCAGGACGCAAAAGGAAAGAAACTGCTTGACCGTGATATCAAGGAAATAGCTAAGCAGTTAAAGCGCCTTGAAAAAGCAGGCGTACCGGTTATATGGCGACCTCTTCACGAAGGCTCCGGCGGCTGGTTCTGGTGGGGCGCAAAAGGCTCAGACGCATACAAAAAGCTGTGGAAATACCTTTATAAAGAGCTTACAAATACATACGGCTGTAACAATCTTATCTGGGTCTATAACGGTCAGAGCGCCGACTGGTATCCGGGTGACGAATATGTTGATATTGTAGGCGAGGACATCTATCCCGGAAATCACGTCTACGATCCTCAGGTAAGCCGTTTCAGACAGGCGATAAACTACGGCAGTAAAACAAAGATAACGGCTCTCACAGAAAACGGCTGTATCTTTGATATAGATTCCGCCGTGAGCATAAACGCACTGTGGAGCTGGTTCATGACATGGGGCGGCGAGTTTACCGTTAACGGCAGTAATTACAGTGAAAAATACACTGAAAAATCGGTTATAAAGAAAATGTACGCAAGCAAATATTCATTAACTCTCGGATCGCTTCCGAAAATCTATTGACATAAGCTGAAAACGCTCCGACAGGTGTTCCTGTCGGAGCGTTTTTATTACCGTTTTTAGCTTACGATATTTTTGATATAATTATCATACCATAAGCGAGCATATCTTGTTGCTGTACTCAACGGGGTCTTCTATAGGCATACCCTCAACAAGAAGTGCCTGATCGTACAGAATCTCGCTGTATGTTTTCAGCTTGTCCTTATCCGTTTCATACAGCTTTTTCAGCGTTTCATAGATAGGATGCTCTGCATTGATCTCCAGCACCTTTTCAGCCTTTGCGTCATGCTCTGCGGGCATCTGGCTGAGCACCTTCTCCATCTCTATTGAAAGCAGACCGTCACTGGTCAGGCATACTGCGTGGGACTTCAGTATCTTTGACAGTCTTACATCCTTTACCTTACCGCCGAGCGATTCCTTCATGAAAGCAAACATATCCTTGCTTTCCTCAGCCTTAGCCTTCATTTCTTCCTTTTCTTCGGGAGTTTCAAGGTCAAGGTCGCCTGCGGATACTGACTTGAACTGCTTTTCGTTATAGTCGACCATCATCTGTAAAGCAAACTCGTCAACGCTGTCGATAAGATAAAGTATCTCGTAGCCCTTATCCTTTACAAGCTCGGTCTGAGGGAGCTTGTCTATCTTGTCTACAGTTTCGCCGCTTGCAAAGTAGATGTACTTCTGATCTTCCTTCATTCTTGAAACATACTCTTCAAGAGTTACCAGCTTCTTTTCGTATGAAGAATAGAACAGCAGCAGATCCTTAAGCAATTCCTTGCCTGCGCCGAAGCCGTTATATACGCCGAACTTTATCTGAAGGCCGAATACCTTCCAGAACTTTTCGTATCTCTCACGGTCGTTGCGGAGCATCTTTGTAAGCTCGTTCTTGATAGAACGCTCAAGGCTCTTTTCGATTATCTTAAGCTGTCTGTCGTGCTGCAGCATCTCACGGGAGATATTGAGCGACAGATCCGCAGAGTCAACAAGACCCTTTACGAAGCTGAAATAGTCGGGGAGCAGATCAGGGCATTTATCCATTATAAGAACGCCGTTCGAATAAAGCTGTAAGCCCTTTTCATAGTCCTTTGAATAGTAGTCGAAGGGAGCTTTTGACGGAATGTACATCAGTGCATTATATGTTGCGGTACCCTCTGTCTTTGTATGGATATGTGCGATAGGATCGTCATAGTCGAAGAACTTTTCCTTGTAGAACTGATTATAATCCTCGTCTTTAAGCTCAGACTTGCTCTTGTTCCAGATAGGCACCATACTGTTAAGAGTTTCTATCTCGGTGTGTGTTTCATACTCGTTCTCAGTGCCTTCCTTGAGGTGCTGATGGCTTACCTCCATCCTGATAGGATAACGGATATAATCGGAATACTTCTTTACTATCATACGGAGCTTGTAGTCCTGAAGATACTCGTCGTACTCCTCTTCTTCGGTATTTTCCTTTATCTTAAGGGTTATCTTTGTGCCGACATCTTCCTTGTCACAGTCTGTGATAGTATAACCGTCTACGCCCTGCGAATACCACTTATATGCCTGCTCACTGCCGTAAGCCTTAGACTCAACAGTAACCTCAGACGCTACCATAAACGCAGAGTAGAAGCCTACACCGAACTGACCGATAACGTTTATATCGTCCTTTTCCGTATCGGTATTGTCATTCTTGAATTTGAAGGAACCGCTGTTTGCGATAACACCGAGATTATTTTCAAGCTCGTCCTTTGTCATACCGATACCGTTATCGGTAATTGTTATAAGACGGTTTTCCTTGTCAACCGCAAGGTCTATTCCGAGGTCTTTTCTCTCTATGCCGAGATTCTCCGTCAATGACTTGAAATACAGCTTGTCAAGCGCATCGCTTGCATTTGAAATAAGCTCACGCAGAAATATCTCCTTATGAGTGTAGATCGAATTGATCATCATATCAAGCAAACGCTTTGATTCTGCCTTGAATGCCTTTTTTGCCATAAAAATCATTTCCTTTCTATGCCTGCGCCTTATATAGCGGCGATAATACTGAATTTACACCGGCCGTAACCGGTTTAGCACTCTATCACTCTGAGTGCTAAAATATATTATAACACTATTTTTATATTTGTCAAGAGGTGTTTTAAAAATGTTTGTAATTAAAACAAATCCTTGGTTTCAAGCGAAAATTTCAACATCGGCTATTGACAATTGTTCATTTTTGAACTATAATTATATTGTTCGTAATTGAACAATATCATCTTTCGACAGAAAGGACAGGCATATGACTACAAGCAGTTTCTGGAATTTCATCTCTGCCGCAGAGGACGAATACAGCGTGTACAGAAAGCACATCATGGCAAAGTTTTCTCTCTCAGCCGCAGAAACGGATATAATTATGTTCCTTGCGAACAACCCCGGCTACGACACGGCGGCGGATATTTCAAAGGTCCGCCGTATACTGAAATCGCAGGTTTCGGTTTCTGTAAAATCACTGTGCGAAAAGGGCTTGCTGACAGGTACTTATAAGGACGGAAACAAAAAAAGCGTGCATCTTTCACTGACGGCAAAGGCAAAACCTGTTGTCACATACGGCAAAAAGGAACAAAGCGATTTTGCGGCTGTTCTGTTTGACGGATTTACCGATGACGAAATCGCCGCATTTGAAAGATACCATATTAAAATACTGGACAATATAAACAGAAAAAGGAGCGACAAATAATGCAATATCTTATAACGACCGCCGTTTGCCTGCTTGCAGGTCTTGGCGCAGGTCTTGGAACAGGGTTTGCCGGTATGAGTGCGGCGGCGGTAATCACGCCTATGCTTGTTACATTTCTCGGTATAGAGCCGTATACCGCTGTCGGAATCGCCCTTGCCTCAGATGTTCTGGCAAGTGCCGTATCGGCTTACACATACGGAAAGAACAAAAACCTTGATATTAAAAACGGGCTTGTGATGATGATAACAGTGCTTATTTTCACGGTTGTCGGCAGTTTCGTTTCAAGCCTTGTGCCGTCGGTTACAATGGGCAATTTCTCGGTATTCATGACGCTTTTGCTCGGCATTAAATTCATAGTAAGACCTGTAATGACCACAAAAGCCGATATGAGCGCAAGATCCGCAAAATCAGTATTGATAAAGTCAATCATCTGCGGTATTATGGTCGGCTTCATCTGCGGATTCATCGGTGCGGGCGGCGGTATGATGATGCTCCTCCTGCTCACAAGCGTTATGGGCTATGAGCTTAAGACCGCTGTAGGCACAAGCGTATTTATTATGACATTCACTGCGCTTACAGGCTCTGTTTCGCACTTTGCGATAGGCGGACTTCCGGATATGCTCCCGTTCATCCTCTGCATAATCTTCACGCTTATCTTTGCAAGAATAGCCGCAAAGATAGCGAATAAGGCAAGTCCGAAAACGCTTAACCGTGTGACCGGCATTATCCTTGTAATACTTGGAATTGTAGTTCTCGGTTTTTCACTGATTAAATAAATCCGGCAAATAAATATAACTAAAGCCACGATGATAAAAAATCGTGGCTTTGATATTACTGTACCTCTACCTCAGGCATTTCTTTCGTTTCATCCTTCTGTAAAGCTTTCTTCTCTCTGAATATAAGCGAGAAAACAGCTCTTACAACAGGACCCGCAAAAAAAAGCTGCCAGCACAGAGCCATAGGAAAATTGGTTATCGTTGTCTGAATCCACACCGCAATAACTTCGCTTCCCGTATTTTTGAACAGAAGAGTTGCGGCAAGGCTCATAAGCGGGCACATAAAGATAACTGAAATAACCGAGATACCGAGAACTATGAAAAACGGATTATCACGTTCAGGATCAATTATTTTAAAAGTCTTGTACTTTGCTATCCTGCCGACTAAAAAAATATCAAGCACGAAAGCAATAGGTCCCATTATCACAAGCTCCTTGAAAGCAAGTAAAAAGACTTCGTTTGTCATGCCTCCGATATTAAGTGCTATATTATAGCATATCATAGCGTACACCATAACAAACACCATCATAACGGTAAACACGATTTCCTGAAATAAGTTTTTGGGCATAAAAAATTCCTCCTGATAATAACAATTTACACTTTATTGTGTTGTTCGTTATCATCCGGGGGATGTGCGTTTCCAATTAGACCAATATTCTTTTTACGTTATAGATTTTAACATATTCCGTACCCATAGTCAATTGTGAAGTGAAACGAAAAAAGCACCGCTTTGGCAGTGCCTTTTTGTATACATATCACTTTTCCTTTTTACACTTTTTCGCTTCTGAATCTTCCGACAACATTTGCATTCTTGTCAATGTTTACCTCGAATCTCAGCGTGCACGGCGAATAGTGAACATTTTCGCCTTCTGAAATAACCTCATAGAAGAATGCCAGAGCGCCTCCGTCCTCCATACGTCTTACGGCGCACTTGCAGAAGCCTTCGGCGATTGCCCTCTTTACATAAGGTATATCACGGTCGTATGTACAGAAATTGTCCTCCGTAACGGGAATATTAACATCCCCGTCAGAACAGCTGTTTTCTCTCAGCATAGTTTCAAGCGGTGATACTTTCTTACGGCTGAATTCCGCAAACGGAGCTTTCTTGGCAATTTCGCCCTTTCTTGCAGGGTGTCCGTTTATTTTCCAGCACGGACGTGTAACAACGACCGTTTCTCCTATATGGAAATCATTGTTGAGATGCTCGCTCTGCGCCGAATAGAAATCAAGCGTATCCTTGTCTATCACGACCTCTTTTGCCTTATCACGCACTATTCCGACAAGTTCAAGCATAGAGAGCAGCTCGCCTGCCTTTTCCATGCACTTTTCATCGCTCCATATCTCATAATTGCGGAAGTTGTTTCTCCAGTACGTCTTTATCGGCAGATCGCCTATAAGCGCCTGTATCCTCATTTCCCAGTCGAACAGTATACCGCTCTTACTGCGTATCTTGTTCTCCTTGATGGCATTGAGCGGTTCAAGCAGCTGTGCAAACGATGCGATATTATCCGCAATATCCTGCGCTATGTACTTTCTTGTATCGCTGGTCTTCTTTTTCTCGTTTTCTTCCTCAATCTTTTCATCGCTGTACTTATCGAAATCGTCCTGTCCACCGTCAGCCGTATCGAACAGTGAAAATACCTCTGAGGGATCGTTAAATGTTTTCTTTACCTCAGGCTCGTCATCCATAAGCAGATTTCCGAACAGATCCTCTACCTCGGCAACATTCTCATCGTGCTTTTCTTCGGTAAGCTGTACAGGCGTATATGCTTCGTCCGGCAGATCGAAGAAGTCCATAGTTCTCGGCTTTTCGTCAGCGTCAATCGGCTCGTCCGGAGTTTCGGACAGCTCATCGGATAATGTACTTTCCTCAAAAATACCGCTTGTCTGTTCAAGATCATCGTCCGAAATATCTTCGGAGCTTCCGGTGCTTCCGGTGCTGTCAGCGATTTCGGATATTCCTATAAAGTCGCCGAATTCTTTCAATGCGTCCTCTACAGACTCAGCTGTACGAACAGAAGAAACAGGCTCGCTTGCGGTTTCCTCTGCCATTATAGCGTGGAACTGTTCTTCAAGCGACTTTTCTTCGCTGTCGGCAGTTTCTTCCTGCTCGGCTATTTCTTCAAAAGCCTTTACTGCGTCCTCGACAGGCTCGCTTGCATAAAGATCGAAAATGCTCTCATCAACAGGCAGATTTACGTCTTCAATTTCTTCATTATCCTGTATAACAGACGGCATTTCTGCAAGCTCCTGAACCGCATTAGCTATCGGAGCGGATGTCATTATCCCCTTTTCAAGCAGCATCTGTTTCGGCATTTCGGCTTGCTCGTCAAAATTCTCCTCAACTGCCGTTACTGTTGCCGTTACTGCGGGTAAGGCTTCTTCGGCTTTATCCTCGGCTTTTTTGCCGCTTTCGCCTGCGTCCTCGCCTTCATTACCGACAGACGATTCAAGCCTGTTGAAATGGTCGAATACACGCTCAAAGCTGACCCCGGGATCGCCGTCATCTTCACTCTGAGTAAATGTAAAATTGACAGGCGCTATCTCAGGCTCGGTTTCGGTTTCGCCGCTATCCCTTTCGGACATAGGCTTATACCGGCGTACAGCCTCATCAATACGGCTGTTTATCGCATCGGTCTGTTCTTCCTCGCTTATAGGCTTTCTGATTATCTCCTTATGAGTTACCTCGCCGTTTTTCCATACGGTCAGGCTTTTCTTTCTGAGCGGAGTCTGCGTTTCCTCCAGCTTTTTCTTGGCGTATACAGCCGCACCTACGGCAGCAACAATCGCCTTACTTATCTTCATATATTATCAACCTCCCGGCTAACGCCGAAATATTATTCAACACTCTTGAGTGCCTCGACCATATTGACCTTCATAAGCCGTCTGTGCATAAACAGCATTACTATCACGGCAAAGCATATCGTTATAAGACCCGAGAATACAAAGCTCATCGGATGCACTGTTCTGCCGAACATAACCATATCAATTTCAGCCGTCTTTACAACAAAGTCAACAAGGAATCTTCCGAATATCATACCTGCCACTGTTCCTATAAGGGTAAGTATCACCGTTTCCCTGAACACATACATTGATACTTCCTTATCATAGAAGCCAAGCACCTTGAGCGATGCGATCTCCCTTATACGCTCGTTTATATTGATGTTCGTAAGATTATAAAGCACTATGAACGCAAGCGCACCTGCACTCACTATAAGAACCACTATTACAAAAAGCAGTGATTTGAGCATAGAACTGAATGTTCCCGCAACGCTTGTCTTGAAGCTTACTCCCATAACTCCGTCTATCTTCATAAGCTCCTGTGCAAGCTCGTCCCTGTCACTTTCGGTCATATCGTCGCCGTCTTCAGAGTTGAAGAAGAAGCAGTTATACGGCAGTCCTTCCTCGCCGCTAAGCTCCTTGTACAGCTTTTCCGTGATATACACATAGTGATGGGCGTAGTTTTCGCATATCTCGGTTACCGTAGCAGTAACTCGCTTCGTTTCCGACAAAGCTATCGTTACCGTATCGCCCTTCTTTATACCGCCGAGCAAAGATGCCAGCTTCTCGTTTATTATAACTCCGTCGTCGGTTACCGTGTACTGTTCGCCTGTCCGTCTGTCCTTTACCGTCACAAACTGTGCGATGGTTTCGTTGTCCGCTCCGCCGAATATATACGCTTCTGTGCTTTTCTTACCGTTATATACCGTTATCTGCTTTTGATATATCTTGTTGCCCTCGCAGTCATAACGTTCAAGCATCTTTTCTATCTTTGCCGTTTGTTCATCGGTCACTGTATTGTCATAAGCGGTAATACCGGTATAATTGCTTATCTCGCCGAACTGCTTTTGCAGAATATCGTTTACGCTGTCATACACGCCGAAGCCCGTCAGCACAAGCGCTGTACAGCCTGCAATGCCCACTATCGTCATAAGCATTCTTCTCTTGTAACGGAATATATTACGCATCGTTACCTTATAGCTGAACGAAAGCCTGTTCCATATAAAGCCTATACGTTCAAGCAGTATCTTCTTACCGCTCTTTGGTGTTTTCGGCCGCATAAGTGCCGCAGGGCAGTCGTGAAGTATGCCACCGCACGAGAAATAAACTGTAACAGCAGTAAGCAGTACAGATACCCCTGTGGTACATATCATAAGTATATAGTCATACGGCAGAAGAATATCGGGGATAACATACATCATTCCGTATGCGGTAATAATGATCGCCGGGAATATCTTCATTCCCACAAGCATACCCGATACAGCGCCAGCCGTTGCCGCTGTCAGTGCATAAAGCAGATATTTGAATATAATAGCGCCGTTTTTATAGCCAAGCGCCTTGAGCGTTCCTATCTGGGTACGCTGTTCCTCTACCATTCGTGTCATCGTGGTAAGACATACAAGCGCCGCCACCATTACAAAGAACAGGGGGAACACCATAGCTATATTGCCTATTCTTTCGGCATTCTGACCGTATTCACTGTAACCCGGGTTATCATCACGGGTAAACAGATACCACTCAGGTCTGCTCGTCTTTTCGAGCTTTTCCCTGCCGTCGTCTATCTTCTTCTGAGCATCGGCAAACTGCTTGTCCGCATCGGTTTTTGCCGTTTCAAGAGCCGTCTTGCCCTCGTTATACTCCTTCAGACCCTTTTCATAATCGGCATAATTCTTGTCATACTCCGCTTTACCGCTGTCATACTTTGCCTTGCCCGAAACATACTGTGCGTATCCTGCGTCATACTGTGCCTTTCCTGCGTCATACTGTGCCTTTGCGCTTTCATACTGTGCGAGTCCGCTTGTGTACTGAGAATATCCGTCCTCGTACTGCTTTTTTCCGTCCTCATATTTGGCATAACCGATTTCGTACTGCAGCTTTCCGTCATTATATTGCTTAAGCCCGTCATTATACTGTGCAAGTCCGCTTTCATACTGTTTCTTCTGCTTGTCAAGCTCCGCCTGCGAGCTGTCGAGCAGTTTTATGCCGGCATTATACGCCTCTTTGGTGATATTACCCTTCTTGTAGGAATCCTCCAGCGTTTCACGGCTCGTATTTATCATCGCCTGCTGACTTGTTATCTTTGCGTTTGCATCGTCAAGCTGAGCCTTGCTCGACTTTAGCTGTGAATCCGCATTCTCAAGCTGTATTTTAGCCGTAACAAGCTGTATATAGCTTTCGTCAAGCGTTTTCTTTCCGGCTTCAAGCTGCAGCTTCGTTTCGTCCAGTTTTTTCTTTGTGCTGTCAAGCACCGCTTTCGTCGCCGTCAGGGTAGCCCCGTTCGTGTCAAGCTCCTTTTTTGCCTCATCAAGCTGTTTTTTCGATTCATCAAGCGTTTTCTTGCCGCTTTCAAGCTGAGGCTTTGCTTCGTCAAGCTGTTTTTTTGCATCAGACAGCTTCTTTTCGTTTTTCTCTATTTCTGCGTATGCTTCGCTCTTCTTTTTATCAAGCTCTTTCTGCCCGTCGTCAAGTTCCTTCTTTGCATCGCCTGCTATTTCGTCAAAACGCTCTTCTTCTCTTACATCCGCTATTTTCTGTATCTTCTTTTCAAGAGCGTCACGGGCATCCTCATATTCATCGCTGTAACAGCTGTACTGCTTTAGCTCGTCCGAGTTTATCATAACCTGAGTATATACCTCTGTCTTGAAACAGCTTTCCGGTATGTAACAGATCATATAGACAGAACCGCTTCCTATGGTCGTGTTTCCACGCTCCGCATCAGATATATACATAGGTGATGCGAATTTTCCGACTATAGTAAATTCCTTGACCGACAAAGTTCCGTCTATATCCGTGTCTTCATCGCCACACAGCGTCAGCTTGTCCCCGACTTTATAATGAGCAAGCAGTTTACCGCTGTCGATAACGCACTCGTTTTCTTTTTCGGGAAGTCTGCCGTCAACTATCTGCAAAGAGCTGTACGGATTGTTTTCGCCCGTTTTGTCAAGAGAATATACCCTTGCGACCTTCTTTTCGCCCGAATCCGTGTTGACGTATGCGTCCGTGAAATATCCGGGATAAACATCAACATCCGGAAGCCCTTTTTTCAAAGCGTCTATATCGTTATCGTCAAATCCGTATGTAGATACCAGCCTGATATCCGACAGGGAAGTCCTGTCGTAATAATGATCCGACGATACCTTCATCGCAGGAGCGCTCTGCAGAAGTCCCGCAAAAAATCCTGTGCCGATAGCGATTATACCGAATATCGAAAGAAAACGGCTTTTCGTCTTCTTCATCTCGGCAAACGCATTTTTCAGCATTGCATTTTTCATATCCGTTTCCTTTCCCCGCTTACCACTCTATTTCTTCAACGGGTGTCGGATGCTCGTTTACGACTATTTCGCTCACCTTACTGCTTTTCATGTGTATAACCCTGTCAGCCATAGGACATATCGCCGTATTATGCGTTACGAGTATTACAGTCATATTTTCACTGCGGCAGGTGTCCTGAAGTAATTTCAGTATCATCTTGCCGGTGTTGTAATCAAGCGCACCCGTAGGTTCGTCGCACAGCAACAGCTTGGGCTTTTTCGCAAGTGCTCTCGCTATAGCCACTCTCTGCTGTTCACCGCCCGAAAGCTGAGCCGGGAAGTTGTTTATTCTGTCGGTAAGTCCGACCTTTTCCAGTATCTCTACAGCAGGGATATAGTCCTCCACCGTCTGAGTAGACAGCTCAATATTCTCCTTTGCCGTAAGGTTCGGGATGAGATTATAGAACTGGAATATAAAACCTATATCGTATCTTCTGTAGTCGATAAGCTCTTTTCTGCTGTAACCGCTTATCTTACTTCCGTCTACATAAAAGCTTCCCGATGTAGCGGTATCCATACCGCCCAGTATATTAAGCACCGTAGTCTTGCCCGAACCGCTCGGTCCTACGATTATTGCAAATTCGCCCTTTTCAATGTCAAAGCTGACCTTATCGTTTGCGTTGATTATTATATCGCCCATACGGTACTGCTTTGTAATATCGCTCAGCGTAACAAAACTCATTGTAATTCCTTGCACCCTTTCGTCCGTTGTTTCCTGAAATCGTTACTCTATTAAATTATACCATTTTTCACGGTACAATTCAACAGCCGTTCTATATTTATTTATAGTGTATTCCGACATTTTTAACTCCCTATAAATTTCAATGCCGTTAAAACAAAAATTATTCTCATTTTACTTGACAAACGCATTTGCTTATGCTACAATATCAATCGGAAAAATCCCTTATCAAGAGCGGTTTACATTTTCTGCATTAAAATGCAGATCGGGAGTCAGGCTCCGTAAACCCAGCAACCGTTTCGCTTGAGCTTTCTTTGCGAAAAATGGTGCTAATTCCTACGGCACGGCAAGGGCTGTGACCGAAAGATGAGGAGCAGGCAGTCAGCAAGCTCCGAAAGGGGCTTTTTTTAATGCAGTTTTACGCAGGTATATGCGTATGGGATACGGTTTAAAACCGCTATATGAAAGGAAAAATCAATGGCAAAATACTTATTCACTTCCGAAAGCGTAACAGAGGGTCACCCCGACAAGATCTGCGACAGGATCTCAGATGGTGTGCTTGATGCGATATTAGCACAGGACAAGAACGCCCGTGTAGCCTGCGAAACCTGCGCCACAACAGGTATGGTTCTGATAATGGGCGAGATCACGACAACAGCAAACGTTGACATTCCTGCAATAGCAAGAGATGTCATAAAGGAAACAGGCTACGATAACAGCGACTACGGCTTTGACTACAAGACCTGCGCTATCCTCACGACCCTTGACAAGCAGAGCCCCGATATAGCTATGGGCGTTGACAACGCTCTCGAGGGCAGAGATAACAATGAATTTGACACAGGTGCAGGCGATCAGGGTATGATGTTCGGCTATGCGTGTGATGAAACCGAGGAGCTTATGCCCCTTACGATTTCCCTTGCTCACGCACTTTCAAAGAAGCTCACAGCAGTAAGAAAGTCAGGCGAGATACCCTATCTTCTCCCCGACGGAAAGACGCAGGTAACAGTAGAATATAATGAGGACGGCACTCCATCAAGAATTGACACTGTCGTTGTTTCCTCACAGCACAAGGCTGACGTTACGCAGGAACAGCTCAGAGCCGATATTATCGAAAAGGTCATAAAGACTACCGTTCCCGATTCTCTGCTTGACGAGAACACAAAGATGCTGATAAATCCCACAGGACGCTTTGTAGTAGGCGGTCCTCAGGGCGACAGCGGTCTTACAGGCAGAAAGATAATAGTAGATACATACGGCGGTGTCGGCAGACACGGCGGCGGCGCATTCTCGGG
>ENA-OOWC01000240-OOWC01000240.1-human-gut-metagenome-genome-assembly--contig:-NODE-240-length-13280-cov-2.301626_pt1 | contig 13280 bp, 10 predicted proteins | sample MGYA00241403_ERZ501313 | MGnify/ENA primary metagenome ERZ501313 (study PRJEB25962, sample SAMEA2042360) | human gut metagenome | biome: human gut; feature: human-associated habitat; material: faeces... | reverse complement strand
TGCATTGTAACAATCATTTATTATCGTGTAACCTTTGCTTGATTTTTGTACATCCAATCTCATCTTTGTAAGCTCAAATTTTAATATTCCTTGCTTTATTTTGTCCATGCTTATTCCTAATGCTTTTCCCACACTAATTGCTGCCAAACTATTGTAAACAAAGGCTTCTCCTCCAACTGGTACTTCTATTACACCTTCGTTCTTCAAATTATATTTGCTACTGCTCTCTAAATAATTAATATCTTGAGCTTTTTCCATACTATCATTCTCTATTCCATATGTAACAATATTATAATTATCTTTATTTTCCAAATCCCACTTATGTAATAAATCATTATCATTATTGATTACAACAGTTCCATCTTTGCTAAGGCCTTCCAATATTTCTAATTTTGCTTTTAATATATTTTCTAATCCCTCTCTTATTTCTGTTCCTGGTGCAATGGTCTTTAATACTTCTAAAATGTCATTTTTATAAGTTGCCAAAATACTTACCTCCAATCTAATTATAAGAGTTTTAGGCTAATCCTACTGCTTTCATAGCGTCATTAATATTCCTAACACCTATTATATCTATTTTATAGCTATCTTTCAAGAGTTTTTTATTACTTTCTGGTATTATGCATTTCTTAAATCCCATTTTCTCGGCTTCTTTAATCCTTTTCTCAACAAAATTTACACTTCTTACCTCACCTGTTAGCCCAACTTCGCCAATAACTATTGAGTCTTTCGGAATGCTTTTATTACTAAAGCTTGAAGCTATTACTAATATTGTTCCCAAATCCACAGCAGGCTCTACTAGCCTAATACCACTTACCACATTTAGATATATATCCTGTGCTCCTAATGGTACTCTTGCTTTTTTCTCCAGTACTGCTATTAGCATAGTTAATCTATTATAGTCTACACCATTTGCTGCTCTTCTTGGCAATCCATATACACTTGGGGTTGTTAAAGCTTGTAATTCTATTAAAAGTGGCCTTGTTCCTTCCATGCTAGCTACAATTACTGAACCAGGTGGATTGTCAACTCTATCAGATATTAGTATTGTTGATGGATTGCTAATCTCTACCATGCCTTCGTTTTGCATTTCAAACATACCAATTTCATTTGTAGAGCCAAATCTATTTTTTACACCTCTTAATATTCTGTATGAAAAATATCTTTCACCTTCCAAATATAAAACAGTATCTACCATATGTTCTAAAACTCTTGGTCCTGCTATGTTTCCATCTTTAGTAACATGTCCTATAATTATTGTAGTTATATTTCTTGATTTGCATACTCTCATTATTTGTGATGTGATTTCTCTTACTTGACTTACACTTCCTGCCGCTGCTGAAATTTCTTCTGAATACATTGTTTGTATTGAATCAATAATAACAAGTTTTGGGCACATTTGTAATATATTTTCCTGTATTAGGTCTATATCAGTTTCTCCCAAGAACATAATATCCTCATTATTAATATTTAACCTATCTGCTCTTATTTTTATTTGCTCTGCTGATTCTTCTCCTGAAACATATAAAACTTTTCCTTCTCCAGACATTTTATTGCATAATTGTAAAATTAATGTTGATTTTCCAATACCAGGTTCACCACCAAGTAGCACTAATGAGCCCCTTACTAAACCTCCGCCTAATACTCTATCCAGTTCGCCTATTCCTGTACTTGTCCTTACTTTTTCTTTACCTTCTACTTCTTTTAGCATTTTTGGAGTTGCATTTTTTTTACCTTTTTCTGCACTATTTTTATTTTCTTTTATTATCTTTTCTTCATAAAAACTATTCCATTCATTGCAGGCAGGACATTTTCCCAACCATTTAGCTGATTCATATCCACAACTACTACATACAAATATTGTTTTGTCCTTTCCCATTTTTCCCTCCTTTGTCACTTTTGAGATATTTCTTTTTGTGACAAGACGAACATTGCATGCGACCATCCTAATCCAATTACCCAATTGGATGTCATTGTTTTATTATCTACTTGCTCTGCCAATAGTCCATGTTCATTGCAACTGTTCACTACAAATTTTATACATTCTTCTGCTTTTTCTTTTTCTCCTTTTTGGTTATAATACATTGCCATCCATAATGTAGCTATTGGCCATGGATTTTGCCCTTCCATATAATGGTCTTGCTCAAATCTTAAATATCCTCCTGTATATGTTCTTAATGTTAAATTTATTTTTTCTATTGTATTATTAATCTTTTTTTCATCTGCTGAAAATAATTTAAATGGTTCTACCGCACCAAGTATACTTATGTCTGTTTTTTGATCATTCAAATTTCTTAATAATGTTTTTGTTTTTTCATCATACAAATTTTTTGATATATATTTTTTTAATTCTTCCATATATTTTCTTATATTTATTTCGTTTTTATGTATATTTTCAAGTTTTAATCTATTATTTGTATATTCTTCTTTTATATTTTCATATATTTCTAGCATACTATTGAATGCCCCATATATTGCGGCAAGCGAATATAAATGTACTCCTTCGTTCATTTCCCATATATCATAACTAATTGGTAGTTTTTCTCTTTCTTTTGTATGATATGTTTCTTCTATTTCATTTTTTACAACATCACTTTCATCTCTTGTGCCTAATATATTATCCATATAAATAAATAGAAACCTCGTTGCCTTTTCACACATTTTTAATGTATCTTTTAAAAATTTTATTTCTTTTGTCTTTTTGTAGTGTTCATTTACACCATATATTACACTTGCTGTTTCATCTATTTGATATCCCCAGCATGGAGCCAGCTTACCATCTGTATAAAATCTTTGCTCCCACATTCCATTTTCACTTTGTGTATTTTTGCAAAATACTTTATAAAACTTTTCGGTTTCCTTTGTCATATTTAATATGTCTAATGCCCTCGTTACAAACACTGCATCTCTTGGCCAGCAATATGCATATTTTCCACACTTTGTGATATTTTCGTCCACTTCTATTGCTGCAGATATTCCGCCAACTTCTTGATTTGTTAATAATGGAAATAACAATATTGTTCTTTTGTATACTTTATTTAATTTTCTGTTAAATTCTGTGTCTTCTTCTGGCATCTGTAAAGTATCATGGTCTTTAACATATTTTCTCCAATATTTTTTTACTGTTACTTCTTCTTTTTGTGCATCTATTTTTTTTATTGCTTTTATCTGTTCTTGTAAATCTATTTCATTTTTATTTTCTATTATTGATATATATACAACTAATTCTTTTATTTCATTTGGCTTTAATAAACCAATATTATAGCTTATACTAGAGTCTGGCGACATTCCTATATAATCTTTGTCTGCTATTTCTCCACTGTTTATGTTATTTTTAGTATCATTTAATTGATAACTTAACATTTCTTTATTTGACGTTATGCAAAATGCTGTATTGTGTGTATATTGTATTAATGTATTATCTTTTACAACTGCTCCTACCATATTATTATAGTCTGATAACAACTTTGAGTGTATCAAAAAATTCACATTTAATTCTATAGAATTCTTATTTTCAAATGTATATTTTTTTACTAATACACTATTTTTTAGTAATACAAAATCAGTTTGTGTTATTTTTAAATTAAAATATGTGTTTTTAATTTCGGTATTTAAAATATTAGTATCTTCTGTATAATACTGTTGATACATATTGTTAATGTCTTGATGTAAATATATAATCCCAGAATCGTTTATTTTTACTCCTGTTTCAAAGTAATCTATAAATTGCATATAATCAGGTGAAGGATAAATTAGTCTTAGTAATTCACCATTCTTGGAATAGCTGGCTGTTATGTTTTTTCCACCTATTATAGCATCATTATAATATTTATTCTTCATTTGTTTTCCCCTTTAACTTTTTTCAACTATTTTCACTATTTGATTTTCTAATTCTTTTAATCTTTCTGCCAATTCTGTTATATCTTCTTCTTTTCTATCTTCTGACAAATACCCATCTTTTACAATTTCTTCCATGTCTTCTATTTCTTCTTTTAATGTTCTCATTCTTTCTAATATTTCTAATCTTACAAATTTCTTCTCATTTGGTCCTTCTACTCTATTTGTCATACTTACTTTTTCTTTTAATTCATATGTTTCTCCATATTCTGGAATTGTTACCGGTATATTTAAATCTTCTAATATTTTATTTTTTAATATAATCTGTCCTTCTGCTTCTCCATGCACTAAGAAAATATGTTTTGGTTTTATTGCATATGAATAAATAAAATTCATTAACCATTCTTGATCCGCATGTCCAGAATATCCTTCTATATATTCTATTCTTGCATTTACTGCAATTTCTTCTCCAAATATTTTTACTGTTTTAGCACCATCTACTATTTTTCTCCCTAATGTTCCTGGTGCTTGATATCCAACAAATAATATTGTACTGTTTGGATTCCATAAATTATGTTTTAAATGATGTTTTATTCTTCCAACTTCACACATTCCACTTGCTGAAATAATTATAGAAGGTTCATTTTTTTCATTTAATTCTTTTGACTCATCTGCAGTTCTAGTAAACTTTAACCCTGGAAATTCTAATGGATTGTCTCCTCTCTTAATTAATTCTTGAGTTTCTTCGTCAAATAAATCCATATTCTCTTTAAAAACCTCTGTAGCAGATATTGCAAGTGGACTATCTACATATACTGGTGCACTCATCAATTTTTCATATTCTTTTTTAAATTTTTCATCGTCTTGATTTTCTTTCAAATTGTTTAATTCATATAGTATTTCCTGTGTTCTACCTACCGCAAACGAAGGAATTACCACTGTTCCACCATTTTCCAAAGTTTCTGAAACTATTTTCAAAAACATCTGAGCTTTTTCTTCATTTCTATTATGTAACCTTCCTCCATATGTAGACTCCATAACCAAGTAGTCTGTTCTTTCTATCATTGTAGGTGATGATAATAGTGGAATATCATTGTTGCCCAAATCTCCTGTAAATACCGTTTTTATCTCTTCTCCATTTTCGTTTATCCATACTTCTATAATACTTGAACCTAACATATGACCTGCATCATTAAATCTAACATGTATATTAGGGTCTATTTCTATTATCTCATCATATTTTACAGGTTTAAAAACTTCCATTGCTTTCAAAGCTTCTTCTGCTGTGTATAGTGGTGGCAAAGCCTCTTTTCCTTCTCTTTTTCTTTTTCTATTTTTCCATTCTATTTCCATTTCTTGTATATGTCCACTATCTGGCAACATTATAGTACACAAGTCGCATGTAGCCTTTGTTGCATATATGGGCTTTCTATATCCTTCATTATATAATTTAGGAATTCTTCCAGAGTGGTCTATATGAGCATGTGTTAAAAGCATAAAGTCTATTTCATTAACATCAAACAAAAATGGCTCTGCATTTTTTAATTCATCTTTTGTACTTCCTTGAAACATTCCACAGTCAACTAAAAATTTTTTTCCTGCTCCTTCAACTAAAAAGTTAGAGCCTGTTACAGTTTTTGTTGCACCTAAAAAAGTTATATTCATAAATTCCCTCCATTAAATAAATATTTTTGTTTTCTTTTTAATTTTTATTTTTTTGGCTTGTGTTATTTTTTTGCTTTCTAAAACCTTTCCATCATAATACTGTAAATATATAATATTATTTTCTTCTTTTGGTTCTATGCTTATACTTTGCAAATCTATTATTTGGGTATCAAATATCATTTTTAATATTACAAAATTTTCCTTAGAATCTTCTGACACATTTTCAATTACTTTTAACTTTGTTGCCTTATCTATTAAAGACTTTATAGTTTTTGCAAAACTTATTTTTAGTTCTTTTATATCTTTCAAGAACTCATTTCCATACATTATAAATCTATAATATCTTAATTCATATATTAATTCAATTATTTCTTTTTTATTTTCTATATTTTTTATTTTTTCCCTTAAGCCAAGCAAAAACATCCTGCACAATTCCAAAGTCTGATCCCCTTGTATACTTTCTAAAAAGTCATACTTATTCTTTGTATTTTCCATTCTTTTAATATATTCTTTTGGCTGTATCAATTCATTGCACTCTGTTATTCTCTTTAATAAAGCTGTTCTTTCTTTTTTTAATTCGTCATTCCACTCTTTTATAGTTAAATTTTCATATTTTTTGCTTCTTTTTTCATATTGTTTTTTTAACAAGTTTTTATCATTTTGTATCTTATCTATTGCATTTATTTTTCTATTAAATCTCTTTTTTTCATTTGTTAATTCTTCTAAAAACCTCTCTTTATTTTGCATTATTTCTAATTGTTTTTTGTATTTACTTTTTATCTTTATTAGTTCTTCTTTCGCCTTTTGATTGCTATTTGCATATAAGTACATTAAGTTTTTATATAATATATCATTAAATTTGTTGCCTATTTTTACTCCATACTCAACTATCACTTGTTGTTTTAACATATCTATATAATTTAATGTTATATTATTGTTGTTTATAAATTCATACATCAATTTATAGCCTACTGTGTAATTCAATGTTTGGTATACTATATTATATTTATATTTTTCAGTTTTTTCATTGGTAATGCTCCATGACCATCCATTAAAATTTTTTATCACTTCTAGTTGATTTACTGTTGCTCCTATTTTTAGCACATCTCTATAAGCATTGTCTATATATTCATATTGTTTTGGTATTTTAATTGGAGTCCTAGAAATTTCTAATATTGCTTCTAACAGAAAATTCTCATTTTCTAATACCGTTATTTTATCGTTTTCTATCTCATAACTTTTTGAGGCTTCTCTAAATTTTTGTCCTATTTCTGAATTATTTTTTATTATTTCTATTTCTGCACATTTATTTTGAATAGTGTTTATCAAATATTGTATAAAATCATTTTTTAAAGGAACTTGCCTTTTGGTTTTTTCATAATCAGAATATGAGTTTTCAATTTTATAAAACATATTTAACAGAAGATTTTTTGCGCCTAAGGAATACACCTTATTTTCTAAAACCTTCTCGAGTTTATTATTATAATCTTTTATATTAAATTTAGAAAACAATTTATTTTTAATCATTTCTTAATCCTTTATACGTTTTCTGTTTGTGTATATGATGTAGTTTTTAATTCTTGCCATCTTTCTTTAGACATCAAAACCTCTCTTGGCTTACTTCCTTGAAATCCAGATATAATACCTCTTTCTTCCATTTGGTCTATTATTCTACCTGCTCTTGCATATCCTACTTTAAATCTTCTTTGTATAAACGATGTTGAGGCTTGTCCTGTTTCAACAACAACCTCTATTGCTTCCATTAAAAGTGGGTCTGTATCATCATCATTCTCTTGTTCCTCTATTTCTTTATCTGTACTATTAGCTTTTTCTATTTGCTCTAATATATCATCATTATATGTAGCTTCTCCATTTGCTTTTACAAAGTCAACTACCTTTTCTACCTCTTTGTCTGATATAAATGCTCCTTGTACTCTGGTTGGTTTAGCTGCTCCTGCTGGATAAAATAACATATCGCCCTTTCCTAGTAACTTTTCTGCACCCGCCATGTCTAAAATCGTTCTAGAATCCACTTGTGAAGAAACGGCAAATGAAATTCTTGAAGGTATATTTGCTTTAATTATTCCTGTAATAACATCTACTGATGGCCTTTGTGTAGCTATAACCAGATGCATTCCCGCAGCTCTTGCTTTTTGTGCCAATCTGCATATAGAGTCTTCTACTTCTTTAGAAGAAACCATCATTAAATCTGCTAACTCGTCAATTATTATTACTATTTGTGGTAATTTTTCTGTTGAGCCTTCTTTGTCTAGTTCTTCATTATACCCTTTTATATCTCTAACATTTTTACTAGCAAACAAGCTATATCTGTTTTCCATTTCTTGTACTGCCCATGCCAATGCTCCTGCTGCTTTTTTAGGATCTGTAACAACAGGAATTAGTAAATGTGGTATTCCATTATAAACAGATAATTCTACCACTTTTGGGTCTACCATTACTAATTTTACTTCACTAGGTTTTGCTTTATATATTATACTTGCTATTAATGTATTTATACATACACTTTTACCTGAACCTGTAGCTCCCGCTATTAATACATGTGGCATTTTTGCTATGTCTGTTACAACTTCTTCTCCTGCCACGTCTTTTCCTAATGCAAACGCAAGCTTTGACTTATGTTCTATAAATTTAGAACAATCAATTATATCTCTTAAATGTACTATTTCGTTTTCCTTATTAGGAATTTCTATTCCAACAGCTTGCTTTCCTGGTATTGGTGCTTCTATCCTTATTGTTTCTGCTGCTAGATTTAATGCTATATCATCTGCCAAATTAGCTATTTTGCTTACTCTTACACCTTCGGCTGGTTTTAGCTCATATCTTGTTATTGCAGGTCCAACTGAAACATTTTCTACCTTCGCTGAAACGCCAAAACTATATAATGTTTTTTGCAATTTTGCTGCTGTATCTGTTACTGCCTTTTTTCCACCTTTTACAGATTTTTTTTCTCCCTCGCTTAATAGCTGTACTGGTGGAAATTCATAATGCTCATCCTCTACTGTTAGTGCATGTTCTAATTGTAAAACTTCCTTTACCTTCTCTTGTTTTTGTTCTTGTTCTTTCTTAAATAAGTTTTCTTCTATATATCCTTCTGATGCTTTCTTTTTACTGCTTTTACCATCATCATTTAAGTTTATTGTTATTTGGTCATCTAATTCAAGAGCAGCTCTTCTTTGTTCTTCTTTTTCTCTTAATCTTTTTTCTCTTCTTGTTTCTTTTTTATCTTCATTTTCTTCTACTTTCATTACTGTTGGTTTTTTTCTTTCTTCCTTAATTCTCTCCTTTTCTTCTGCCAGTTTTCTTTCTTCTCTTTCAGCTAATCTCACTCTTATTTCTTCTATTGGATTAATATTAAATATTAAAATTATCAATATTAATTCCACACCTAAAACTAGTATTGATGCACCTACTTTTCCCAATAATTTTGTTAATGGTATTGCACCTATTGCGCCTATTACTCCCCCTACTTTATCATCCGTTTTTCCTTGTTCATATGCGCGAGTTACTGTGTCTAAAAATCCATTAGAGAACTGTTCTACATCTTTAGGTAAATATACTATGTGCATAAAAATTGCAACACATACTAATAGCAATGCATATTGAAATAATTTAATATATGCATCTTCTTTTTTATTACATAATTTATATATTGCTATCAAGAATGTTCCTATTGGGACAATATATTTTATAAATCCCATAACTCCACTCAATATTGAACTTATTTGCTGTCCCATTATTCCAGATTGATTATATATAAGCACACCTAAAAGTACACTAAATATCACCATTGTTATTATTGATATGTTTGCATTATCCCTTTTCTTTTTCCTTCCTCTTTTTGCCAAATCTATCTCACTCCTATTTTTTCATTTTATATGAACTAAAAAATCAGAAGCCGGAAATCAATTTACATTGATTTTAATCTTAAACCCCCGACTTCTGATTTCCGAATTTTCTTATTTAAGTTCTTTTCTATTGTTTCTTATTACTTTTAAAGCATCTTCCAAAGCAACTTCTATACCTGATAGTACATTGTCAGCATATTCTTTAGTCCCTTTTGAAATTTCTCTAGACATCTCATTTGCAGTTTCTATAATTTCAACTTTTTTCTCATATGCCTTCCTTGTTATTTCGTGTTCATCTATCATCGAAATAATTCTATTTTCTGCTTCTTTTATTATATCATCTGCTTCATTTTGAGCTTGTACCAATATTTTTTGTCTCTCTTCTTTTACCCATTTTGCCTGTTTTAATTCATCTGGCAATTTTAATCTTATTTCCTTAATAATATCCAAGACTTCTTCTTTATCTACTATACATTTGCTAGAAAAGGGCATATTTCTACTTTTTTCCAATATATCTTCCAATGTTTCTAATAAAGTAAATATCTCCATTTCTCTACTCCTTTCGCTTTAAAAATATAAGATTTGCTCTCCCATATTTTCTTATATCAAATATTTCTGCTTCTATTTGAGTTAAGTTTTTTAACTCTCTTTCTTTTTCATCGGTTTCTATGATTATTACTCCATCTTTTTTTAATAAATTTAAAAATAATATTTTTTCTGTTGCTTTTACTGCAATATCTGCCTTATATGGTGGATCAATATATATTAAATTAAATCTAATCTTATCATCATATAATTGTTTCAGACATTTTTCATAATCATTATTTAATACAATTGCTTTATCTTTTAATCTTGTTTTAATTAAATTTTCGTATACCATTTTTGTTGCTTGATGCGATTTCTCACAAAAATAGGCTTTTTCTGCTCCTCTGCTTATACACTCTATGCCTATTGCACCACTGCCAGCAAACAAGTCTAAAACAATAGCATCTTCCAATTTGTTTTGAATTATATTAAACAATGATTCTTTCACTCTATCTAAAGTTGGTCTTGTTTCTATACTATCTATTGAATTTATTTTTGTTCCTCTTGCTGTTCCACTTATTACTCTCATAGCACCTCTACGATTTTACATATATATTTTATCTTTTATATACAATATGTCAATAATAATAATATAATTGTAATATACATTTAATAGTTTTGTAATATATTGGAATACTGTAATTCAATTGTATTATATAACAAAGTATAAAAAAATGTCAATGGCATTGCAATTTTCCATTGACATATATAATTTAAAATAATTTTAAAAATTTTATTTTGTTATTGATAAAATTTTATATTTTATTACTCCAGCTGGTGCTTGTGCTTCTACTATTTGGTTCTTTTTAGCTCCTATTAAAGCTTTTCCAATTGGTGATTCGTTTGAAATTTTATTTTGTGATAGGTCAACTTCCGTAGATCCTACTATTGTATAAGTAAGTTCTTCATCAAATTCCATATCTAATATTTTTACAGTATTTCCAACTTGTACGGTTTTAGTATCTATTTCTGATTCATCTATAATTTTTGCATATCTAATTTTATTTTCTAATTCTGCTATTTTAGCTTCATTTGCTGCTTGTGCACCTTTTGCCTCATCATATTCAGAATTCTCAGACAAATCTCCAAATCCTAAAGCTACCTTTATTCTATCTGCTATTTCGCCTCTTTTTTCTGTAACTAAATATTCTAATTCTTTTTCTAGCTTTTCATATCCTTCTTGAGTTAATAAAACTTCTTTTTCTTCCATTTTTGTCAACCTCCTTTTCTACATGAAGTCTATACTGTTTTCACAGTATGATATATACTAATCCAAATTTAAAGTTTTGTCAAGGAATTCTTTTAAATTCCTCTTGTGAAATTATCCCTTTATCCCCTATTAGATTAAGAATATGTATATTGTCTTCTTTTATTCTGTCTTTTATTCTTGCTAGCTCTTGTTTTTGATTTACTAAGCTCATATATAGTATATTTTTATTTATTTTTTCCATCATCCTTCCAAAATGTTCTATTAGTTCATCTGGAATTTGTATATTCACATTATTTATGCTTATTCCTTCAAATGCCATACTTTCTATTTTCACTTTTTGTTCAATATTAATTAATATTGCTGTTCTGTTTATATTATATTTTTCTATTTCTCCTATGCCATAATCAAAATTCACTATATATTTCGCTCTTCTCAAACTTTTTCTTTTATTATTAGATAAATATATTGTTGTTTCTTCTTCAAATATATTTTCTACAATTTTTTGAAACTTACTAAGTTCTTCCGTTATTATATTGGTAGTTTTAAATTTCTCCGATAGCGTTTTTATATTTTCTAAATATATATCTTCATCTTTGTTTATCAAAAAGTATATATCCTCTTGTTCCATTTTTTTCCCTTGAATTTCAAATATATATTCTAATATTTCCAATATCAAATATTTAATTATATCTTTTTCATCTATTAGGATTTTTTTATCTACGTATTGTTGTATTTCTTCTTCACATGCTACCTGTTTTATATTATCTTTTTTTATTAATTTTCTTAATTTTCCTTCTTTATCATAATGTACGCGCGCAATAACATATTTTTAATCTTATCTAAACCTACACAAGCATCACCCCCTAAACATTCTATCCAGCTATGCACTTAACAATAAATCCACTTATTTTTCTATATTTTTTATTTTTTGATTCCATTTCAATAGTTTTTTGTACTCTTTCCTAGTAATTCTCATAAAACTGCCATGCTGAGGAGCCGTAACTCCCTTGATATCTACAGGATCGGAGAAATTGCGGAGATACTTATCTGCCTTGCAGATACGATAATGCTTAGGATGATCGCTGTACTGGATGTAAGCCACACGCCAGGTATCATCACCGATAAGCTGGAAGGCAGAACTTCCCTCTGTCAGTTTACTTCCCTCGAAACTTACGAAGTCGTCATCGACAGGAGCGCCCCAACCATGGGTGAGATACTTGCTGGTAGCGGTGAAGATACCTCTCTTTCCACCCTCTTTCTTGATGAGCATGTGGTAGAGGCCATCGCTCTTTAGGAAATTGATATCGGCATCGATGGTAGCATAGCCCCAGTCGAAGAGTAGCTTAGGAGTGGTGAGTTTGGTGAATGTTTTGTCGGCATAACTGTAATACATGCGGTCGTACTTCTCCTCAACACGGTTGAGCATGGAATAATAGATCATATATCCACCCTTCTCGCCGTTTTCCCAACGATAGTCAGGATCCCAGAAAATCTGAGGTGCCCATACACGGTTGATGGTGCTCCAATCCTTATAAGAAGATGTAGCTGTAGCCGCATCGCAGAAGTTCTGCATGCCCTTACGGAAATCGAAGGTAACGCTAGTCCAGTTCTTCAAATCCTTACTCTTCAGGAGATCGATACCATAGTTATCCCACTTGTGGCTCTTGCGAACGCACATATCGGTGGTAACCATGATGTAACCCTTGCCATTGTACATGCGGGTGATGTAGGCATCGCGGGTACCGCCTTCGATGCGGGCGTGCTCTTCTGGATTGAAGATTGGGTTGCCACCATTGATGTCCTGATAGTTGTAACCATCACGAGAAATGGCATAGGCTGTCCACTCACCCTTATCGCTCATGTGACAATAGAGATAACCATAATCTCCCTTTACAAGATTCTGTGCTGTCATTGGCATAAAGGCAGCCAATGCCAAAAGAACGGTTGATAATTTCTTTTTCATTTTCTGTTATTTCCTTAGTTTAATTATTATTAGTCGAAATATTGAGTGCAAATTTACACTTTATATTTGGGAATGCCAAATTATTAAGGAAAATATGGAGAGAAATCACGAATAAAACCCTTTTTTTGTTGATTATTATTCATAGGACAGGCGA
>ENA-OOWC01000236-OOWC01000236.1-human-gut-metagenome-genome-assembly--contig:-NODE-236-length-13352-cov-3.405129_pt1 | contig 13352 bp, 10 predicted proteins | sample MGYA00241403_ERZ501313 | MGnify/ENA primary metagenome ERZ501313 (study PRJEB25962, sample SAMEA2042360) | human gut metagenome | biome: human gut; feature: human-associated habitat; material: faeces... | reverse complement strand
AAGCCTATTGCGTTTAAGCTCGAAGCCTATTGCGTTTAAGCTCGAAGCCTATTGCGTTTAAGCTCGAAGCCTATTGCATTTAAGCTCGAAGCCTATTTCGTTTTTTTATGAGTGTCATATGACAGCAGTTATGTGCTTAATGGAGATAAAAAAAGCCCTGCCCCGCAAAAGGGGGTAGGGCTTTGTTATGATATTGCCGCCTGTGTGCGTTGTTGCTTTTATATGTGTTGCCACTTCGTGGAGGGAGGCCTGTTAGAACAAGCTGAGGATCTTGTCTACTATCTTGTCGATATTAGAGGAGTCGTTGAGTTCTTCCAACTTTTCGTTGAGTTTGTCTTCCACCTTTTTGCTGACCTTGTCGGACATTTTGTCTATAGCCTCGTTGGTCTTGTTTTCGAGCTGTGACTGCAGGTTGGTGTTGTCTGAAGAGTTGTTTGCCGACTGATTGTCATCAGCATTTTCAGATGAGTCGTTGCTGTTGAGCAGTTCCGCATTTTCCATTGCCTTGATGGCATCATCGGCATTGATGGTGTATACCTTGCCCAGGATTCCGAAGCTTACGTTGTGACTTTTGCCATTGAAGCTGACGGTGCCTTTCGAGAAGATGATGTAGTTGTGGTACTCGAAAAGCTGGTCGAAGGCAACATCTATCATGTTGTTCGAGATCATCTTGGCAAACGAGCGCAGGCCCTCGGCGAAGATGAAGTCGTCACTGATGTTTGTAGTCTTGTCTATCACCTTGCCGACTTCTTCCTTTACGGCTTGCTTATGAGTGTCTCTGCCGGGGTTGGTGAATGCCAGGATGAGCAGAATCACAACCAAGAGTCCTACGAAGAATTTCCAGTAAGATTTCTTTTTCTTAGGCTTCTTGTCGCTGTCATTCCCGTTCTCATTTTCCTCTGTTTCTGCTGCAGGCTGACTCATCTCTTCCGCCTGATTGGCTGTAGGAGGAACAGGAGGCACTGCAGTTCCTGTTTGCTGACTGCCTTCGGCGAGAATGTATTTCAGTTCGGCTATTTTCCAGGCTGGAGTCCAGTCTGCCATACCTTCTTTCCATACCAAAGTCTCAGGCTTGATATGTTTTTCTGCCAGCTGGGCTATGCTGAATGGTCCGGCTTGCTTTCCGTTTTCTACGATGAAGTATTCCATTGTTTCTGTCTGTTTGTTTTTTGTTTTTCTTTAACTTCCTCCTAACTTCTTTGCTCTTCACTTTCCCTCATGCGTCGCTTTCCACCATTTGGTCTGTTTCTTGGTTCTGAGAGCCACGGGATGCGAACTGGGGTCGCTGATGGTAAGACCCGAGAAGTCTTTGACGGTGATGGTTGTCGCATTGATGTTGCTGTACACTTCTGCGGTGCTTTGTGCGGCTTTTACCGTGGCTTTCAGCTGAGTGGCAAACTGATCCTTCATCGAGGCGTTGGGCTTCAGACTGTCTACATAGTTGCCCAAGTCGTAATACATGTTGGGGGTGTATCCGTCTTCTGTCTGCACGCCAGCCAGGCGTTCTGTGGTGATGGTGTACTTGCTGTTCAGTTCCTTCATGATGGCAGCCAACTTGTCCATCTGTCGGCAGTCGATGGCAGCAAGGCTCGCGTATGGGGTAGAGGTGCTGTTGTAATGAGAGTAGTACGACGAGATGATGCTTGCGTAGTTGGGAGTTGTCGTGTTGAGATAGCTCCAGATATCCTCGTAGGGCAGTCCCTTTGCCATAATCTCATTGGGCGAAGCCAAGAGGAAGTTGGTGGCATCCTTCAGCTCGTAAGCCGTCTCCACATTACTCATATAGCAGGCATCGAAGAGGATGTACTGCATCTTGATGCCGTTGGTCTCGATGGCTTGTGCCAGCGATGATACGTTGATGGCATAGGTGTTGTCGAGTCCGCCAAAAGAGCGGGTCTTGAGTGCAGCTTTTCTCTTGGCCTGGTTGGGATAGTCGGTCCAGTCGGAAATGTTGTTCCATCCTGTTCCGTGTCCTCCGATAATCAGGGCATAGTTGAGTGCCTCTGCCTGCTGTTTCACCTCCCCAATGATGTCTGTCAGTCCTTCCGTAGTGGTGTAGGCAGTGCCGGTATAGTTTTCCAGCATCTGATGCTCTACAGTAAAGGTGCTTGAGTTGTAAGTCAGCTCAAAGAGCGAACTCTCTGTGGCAGATGTGCTCATAAACACAAATACCCTTGTGCTTTTTAGTCCCTTGTTCTTCTTGATGGCATTCTCTATCTGGTTCAGGTTGTTGACCATATCGCTGTAGAGTCCTGCCGAGTTTTCGGTTCCCGACCATGGATACATGATGAGCAAGGTCTGCTTGTTGACGCTGTCGATGTCGAAAGCCTTGTCGTTGCAGCCCGTCAGTCCCATCAGGGCGAAGGATACATATATAAATAAGGTGAAAAGCTTCTTTCTTGTCATGATACGAAAAATGTTAAATGTTAAGTGTTAAATGTTAAGTCGTGGCGCCCTTGTAAAGTCTTGTTCTTAAGATGGCAAGAGCAGCCTCGTCTAACACTTAACATTCAACATTTAACATTGAAAAAAAATAGTCTGTTACTTCTTCTTGAGTTCTTCGATAGTTGCCTTGAGGGCTGCGATCTTCTCTACCGAGTCGCTTTCTTTCTTGCGCTCAAGAGCCACCACCTTCTCAGGAGCGTGAGCCACGAAGTTCTCGTTGCTGAGCTTCTTGCGCACACCCATCAGGAAGCCTTCAAGGTGCTTGAGCTGTGCCTCAGCCTTCTCTATCTCGGCAGCCACGTCGATAAGGTCGCCCAATGGTACGGCAAACTCGTCGGTACCTACCATGAAACTGGATGCGTCGGCGCTCTTCTCGGTGATGACCTCTATCTTGTCGAGGTTGGCCATCTTCAGAGTTACGTCGTTGTAAGCCTCGAAGTCGTTCTTGCCCACTGCCTGGAGTGAGAGCTGCTCCTTCTGAGCGATGTTCTTCTGGTTGCGAACGGTACGGACACCGGCGATAATCTGCTTCACAGCCTCGATGTCGGCTGCCAATTTCTGTTCCTCGGCTGTAGGTTCAGGAATCTCCAGCTTCTCGCGCATGATGCTCTCGCCCTCCTTGCGGTCGTAGATGTGCTGCCACAACTCCTCGGTGATGAATGGCATGAATGGGTGCAGCATCTTCAGCAGTGCGTCGAAGAAACGCAGGGTAGCGTCGTAGCTCTTCTGGTCGATAGGCTGACCGTAGGCTGGCTTCACCATCTCCAAGTACCAAGATGAGAACTCATCCCAGAACAACTTATATACAGTCATCAAAGCCTCAGAGATACGGTAGTCCTTAAACTGCTTCTGCATCTCCTCGTTCACCACCTTGAGCTTGGCGTCAAACCATTTCACTGCGATTTCTGCGCTCTTAGGCTGTTCGATATCTGCTGTCTCCCAACCCTTAACGAGGCGGAAGGCGTTCCATATCTTGTTGTTGAAGTTACGTCCCTGCTCGCAGAGGCTCTCGTCGAAGAGGATGTCGTTGCCTGCAGGCGCAGAGAGCATCATACCCATGCGTACACCGTCGGCACCAAACTTATCGATCAGGTCGATAGGGTCAGGAGAGTTGCCGAGGCTCTTGCTCATCTTACGGCCGAGCTTGTCGCGAACGATACCTGTGAAGTACACGTGCTTGAAAGGCATCTTGCCACGATATTCGTAGCCAGCCATGATCATACGTGCTACCCAGAAGAAGATGATGTCCGGACCTGTTACGAGGTCGCTGGTGGGGTAGTAGTAGTTGATCTCCTCATTGTCTGGGTGCTCGATGCCGTCGAAGAGAGAGATAGGCCACAGCCATGAAGAGAACCATGTGTCGAGGCAGTCGCTCTCTTGTTCCAGGTCTTCGGCCTTGATGTTGGCATTCTTCTCCTGTGCGAGCTTCAAAGCCTCCTCTGCGGTTTCAGCCACAACGAAGTCCTTCTTGCCCTCGTTGTCGAAGTAGTAGGCTGGTATGCGGTGACCCCACCACAGCTGACGGCTGATACACCAGTCTTTGATATTCTCCAACCAGTGGCGATAGGTGTTCTTATATTTCTTGGGGTAGAACTCTATGTCGTCGTTCATGACCGGTGCGAGGGCGATGTCGGCAAAGTGCTGCATCTTGAGGAACCACTGTGTAGAGAGCTTAGGCTCGATAGGCACATTGGTGCGCTCGGAGAAACCTACCTTATTATTATAGTCCTCTATCTTCTCCATGAGGCCAGCCTCCTGCAGGTCGGCAGAGATCTGCTTGCGCACGTCCATGCGGTCCATGCCCACATACATGCCGGCAGCCTCACTGATGGTTCCGTTGTCGTTGAAGATATCGATGGTTGCCAGTCCGTGCTTCAAGCCGAGTGCATGGTCGTTGATGTCGTGAGCTGGAGTCACCTTCAGACAACCTGTACCGAACTCGATATCTACGTATGAGTCCTCGATGACAGGAATCTCACGGCCTACGAGAGGCACGATGACGTGCTTACCCTTCAGCCATGTGTTCTTCTTGTCCTCTGGGTTGATACACATGGCTGTATCGCCCATGATGGTCTCAGGACGTGTGGTAGCCACTACAGCATAGTAGCCCTTCTCGTCCTTGTGCATCACGTTCTCCTCGTCCACCTGTTGGCAGTCTTGCTCCACTACGTAATACTTCAGATGGTAGAGTTTAGAGTGCTCGTCCTTGTAGATAACCTCCTCGTCGGAGAGTGCAGTCTGCGCCTTAGGATCCCAGTTCACCATGCGCACGCCGCGATAGATAAGTCCCTTCTGGTAGAGGTCGCAGAACACATGGATCACGGCACGCGAACGGGTCTCGTCCATAGTGAAAGCTGTGCGGTCCCAGTCGCAGCTGGCACCCAAGCGACGCAACTGCTTGAGGATGATACCTCCATGCTCGTGAGTCCAGTCCCATGCATGCTTGAGGAACTCCTCACGGGTGAGGTCGGTCTTCTTGATGCCCTGCTGAGCGAGGCGGTTCACCACCTTGGCCTCGGTAGCGATACTGGCATGGTCGGTACCTGGCACCCAGCATGCGTTCTTTCCCTCCATTCGTGCACGGCGCACGAGGATGTCCTGGATTGTATTGTTGAGCATGTGTCCCATGTGGAGCACACCTGTTACGTTAGGTGGTGGGATTACCACTGTATAGGGGTCACGACCGTCTGGCTTCGAGCTGAAGAGTTTGTTGTCGAGCCAGTACTGATACCATTTTCCTTCCACGTCTTGTGGATCGTACTTACTTGCTAATTCCATTTTTTATTATCTTTTGTTGTTTTTTCTTCAATAAAATCGGTGCAAAGTTACTAAATTCTGCCGAAATAAGCGAGGCCTTTACTTATTATTTTCCTTCATTTATGTTTTTCATCTTCATTTGGAGCTTTAAATTTGTAGAATACTTCTTTTATATGTTTTGTTCTATTCATAAGTCTTGGGATTTTTATGGATAGTAGTGATGAACGACAGGCCACTTTGCGCCACTTACGCCATTACGCCAAGTGGCACAAATATAGAAAAATATAGAAAAAACCAGTATTTATGGTACTTTTGGTACTGAAATGCCACATGGCGCTTTGGCGTAAGTGGCGCAAACTTATGCTACTGGTTACTCTACATGACCTCTTCTCAGCCGATGAGCGGGCCTTGGTGTGTCTGGGGCGTAAGTACCATCTTTTCATCTGTTGGTATGTCACTTGGCAGTGACAAGTATGATACTTATGCCCTGTAATGTCAGGCTGCAATATTTATTTCGTATGACGATATTTAAATACTGTGTACTCAAGTTAGAAGTTATTTATTACCAAAAAAAACATGAAAATAACGATGGGTTTCCAAGAAAAGCATTATCTTTGCACTATAGTTTCATTAAAATAATATCAACAAGTGCATAGCAAGGAAGAAAAAATAGCCGCTTTCGGGAGATTGCTGGATGTGCAGGACCGCCTGCGCATACAATGTCCATGGGACAGGAAACAGACCTTCGAGAGTCTTCGACCCAATACCATTGAGGAGACTTTCGAGTTGTGTGACGCTCTGATGAAGCGCGACTATAAGAATATCAAGAAAGAGTTGGGCGATGTGCTCGAGCATGTGATGTTCTACAGCATCATAGGGCGTGAGGACGAGGAGTTCGACATCTGTGATGTCTGCAACCAGGAAGCCGACAAGCTTATGTTCCGCCATCCGTTCATCAACTGGCGTGAGGAGGGTAACTGGACGGTTGCCAACCCCGACATGTGTATCAACGAAGCAGGACAGGTGGTGTATAAGGAAACCCAGCAGGAGGAGCCCGATGACGCCTCACGTCCCTCTACTGCCTCGGCTGTGGAGAAGACCTGGGAACAGATTAAGCAGCAGGAGAAAGACGGCAATGAGCGGGTGCTGAGTGGAGTGCCCGATGCCTTGCCCTCGCTCATCAAGGCTTATCGCATACAGGACAAGGCACGCAACGTGGGCTTCGACTGGAAAGAGAAGGAGGATGTGTGGGACAAGGTGTACGAGGAACTGGAAGAGCTGAAGGCCGAACTGGCTAAGGGTGACAAGGAAAACTCCACCCGCGAGCTGGGCGATTTCCTCTTCTCTGTCATCAATGCCGCCCGGCTGTATAAGCTCAATCCCGACAATGCTCTGGAGATGACCAACCAGAAGTTTATCCGCAGGTTCAACTATGTGGAAGACCATTCGATGAAGCTGTGTAAGAGTCTGAAAGACATGACCTTGGAGGAAATGGATAAACTATGGGATGAGGCTAAACGTCAAGAGTAAGGAGTTTAATATAATACATATAAAGATGAGACGATTATTCTTTTTTACAGTGGCTGTCGTGGGGCTGATGCTCATGGCAGGTTGCCACGACCGTAAGGCGGCAAAGGTAATGGGTATGAACGATTCTGTAGATGTGGAGGCGGATAACGATTCCACCATTTATGGCGTTTGTGGCGAAGGAACCTCCATGCACTCGCTGCAACTCATTGCTGACAATGGCGATACACTCGATGTCTTTGTTGACGACGAGGAACCGGGAGTGGTACAGGGCGGGCTCCTGGCTGGCGACCGCATAGCCTTGATAGCTTACAAGTCTGCCGACGGCGAGATGGTGGCGCAGCGCGTCATTAATCTTACCTCACTCTTGGGCAAGTGGACCAGTATAGACAAGAACTTCGAAATCGTGGAAGGTGGCGACATCGTCAACAACGTCAAGGCAGAGGTCAACCCCTGGACCTCGTGGAAAATCGTCAACGGCAAACTGCTGCTCAATACCGATACCTTCGCCATCGACAACCTGGGTCCCGACAGTCTGCTGCTCGAGAACCATAAAGGCATCTATGTATTCAAACGCCAGCAGTAGGAGAAGCTGGAGAGACAGATTATGGAACCATTCAGAATTCATATCTTAGGGTGCGGCAGCGCTTTGCCCACCCTCAAGCACAGTGCTTCCGCGCAGCTCATCGAGATGCGTGGCAAGTGCTTCATGATGGATTGTGGCGAGGGAGCACAGATGCAGTTCAGGCGCTCGCATGTCCACTTTGCCAAGGTGAGCGCCATCTTTATTTCTCATCTTCATGGCGACCATTGCTTTGGATTGTTAGGACTGCTCTCCACCTTTGGTATGTTGGGACGTACATATCGGTTAAAGGTTTTTGCACCAGAGTGTTACGCCAGCCTGTTTGAGCAACAGATGAACTTCTTTATGCAGGGCATGACCTATGAAATAGAGTTTGTTCCCGTAGATACAACCCAGCAAAAAGTGGTTTACGAAGACCATTCCGTCACCGTAGAGACGGTGCCTTTGCGCCATCGTGTACCCTGCTGTGGCTACATCTTCCGCGAGAAGCCCACCTTGCCTCACATCCGTCGCGACATGATAGACTATTACGGCATTCCGCTCTCGCAGATCAACAACATCAAGAACGGCGCTGACTGGACGACACCCGAGGGCGACATCGTGCCCAACAGCAGGTTGGTGGAGCCAGCCGACGCACCCCGCAGTTATGCCTACTGCAGCGATACGTGCTATCTGCCCGATCTGTATGAAAGAGTAAAAGACGTGACGGTGCTCTATCACGAAAGCACCTATACCTCGGAGAATGAGGACCGTGCCAAGATCTATTATCACAGCACAGCGCGCCAGGCAGCCCTTGTCGCCCAGAAGGCCGGGGCTGGGCGCTTGTTGCTCGGTCATTACAGCGCCCGATACAACAATGAGAATGTGCTGCTCGAAGAGGCGAAGGCGGTCTTCCCGGAGAGTTATCTCGCGCAAGAGGGAATGGTGTTTGAGGTGAAGTAGTTCTCGGGAGTTCTCTCAGGAGTAAAGGAGATTTCAAAGGAGTTAAAGAAGTAAAAGGAGTTAAGGAGTTAAGACAAATGCTTTTGTGGACTTAAATTAACACTAAGTATTAACTCAAGTTTCGCTTGTGGTTCAAGCACGCCCTTTCTGGGCGTGTGGCGCTAACTTGCGAAAGTTGAAACATATAATGTTTCCTCCAAGGCATTTGTCTTCACTCCTCAGCGACCGGAGGGAGCGATAACTCCTTAACTCCTTTAAAAAAAACTCCTGCAGAAAAAAGTTCATTTTTAGATGCAAGGTTTTTGTATCTCGTAGTTTAATAAATACATTTAGGAGAATTTGGAATCAGAAAAGCAACTCCTCGACGACATTTTGAGTGGTAGTCGCGATGCGATGCATCGACTCTACGACCGCTACATCGGGTATGTGATGGCCGTAGGGCTCAGGTACGTACCCGACAGGGACGAGGTGCGCGATGTCGTACAGGACAGCTTTGTGAAGATCTTCTCCTCCATCTCCCGCTTCGAGTATCGGGGCGAGGGCTCGCTCAAGGGCTGGATGCTGCGTATTGTAGCCAACGAGGCCATCAGCTACGCCAAGGCAAAGACGAAGTTCGTATTTACCGACGAGGTGCCCGACGAACCCGAGGCCGACAGCCCTGAGGTGGAACGTGTGCCGCCTGATGTGCTGACGCGGCTCATAGGCACGCTTCCCGATGGATACAGGCTCGTGCTCAATATGTATGTGTTTGAGCAGAAAAGCCATAAGGAGATAGCCGCAGAGCTGGGCATCAAGGAAAGCACCTCTGCATCTCAGTATCTGAGAGCCAAGAAACTGTTGGCAACGAGAATAAAAAACTATTTAAAGAATACGGAAAATGAACAAGACTGATTGGACAGACAAACTACGAGACAGGCTGGAGAACTATGAGGCTCCGGTCGGCGGTGACTTGTGGGCAGACATCGAGCAATCGCTTGTTCATCGCCCTGCCGTTCTTCGTCCTCTTGACGCCAAGCCTGCCCGTCGCATGGGTTTGCGTTGGTGGGGAATGGCTGCAGCCCTGGCTGCCCTCGTGGTGGGAGGCAGTTATGTGTATTTACAGCAACCTCTTTCGCCTGCCGATACGGCAGTAGTGTCTTCTGTGATGAACCCTCAGGGGGCTTTGTCGTCTGGTAGTTCCAAGGATGATGCGCATGGCAATGCTGCTGAAAATCAAATAGCAGCCCTTGATACAGATGCCAGTCTTTCTGCTGCTCAAAGCGGCCAACCTGTTCTGCTGGCAGATAATATAGTGGACAACAGTCGTGCTGCCCGAAAGTCGCAAGGAAATGAGGCCTCAGAGCCCCTTCTTCTCTCTGCCGACGGAGGTAAAGAGCCTGTCTGTGACCTGTCGCCAGCATTGACAGAGCCTGCCGGTTCGGCTGCCCGTTCGGCTCAAGAGTCTTCGGATTCCCGAGAGGCTTCTTCCGTCCGTTCCTCTTCATCATCAGAATCTCATCAGAAAAAGCATGCTGCTTTGTCTGGCAGTCAGACGAGAAAGTCTGTCCGTCCGGTGTCCCTTTCTACAGCCGATCCACAGATTGTTGCAGCCAAGTCGGCCGCTTCCGAGGGCTGGTCGGTGAAACTCTATGCCGAGAATGTCATTCCTCGCAGTTACAGCAACGGCGAGTCTTCGGGCTCTTGGGTGATGAGCGACGCCATGATGGGACCTGCTGTCGACAACACACTGCAGTTTATGGTCGTCAAGCTCAACAACAAGGAGTCTCTTGTCGATTCCAAGCATCATTTCCCCGTCTCGGTGGGTTTGCAGGTGGGTGTGCCACTTCTTCCACGTCTCTCGCTTACCACGGGTGTTGTCTATACACAGACCAGTTCTGATTTCACTTATCAGTATGGCTCCGGTCAGATGGTTGTCAACCAGTCGCTCCACTATGTAGGTATTCCTGTAGGACTTTCCTATGAGGTCTGGGGTATCAGCCGTTTGCATACCTATGTCAATGTAGGAGGTGAAGGGGCAGTAAATGTGAAAAACAAGACCTTGATGGATGGCAACCGTGAAGATGTGGAGCGCGACAAGATGCAATGGTCTGCCAATGCATCCCTGGGCATTCAGTTTGACGTGATTCCTCAGTTGGGCATTTATGCCGAGCCGGGTGCGAAGTATTATTTTGACAACGGCAGCCATATAGACAACGTGTTCAAGGACAAGAAACTGAACTTCAATTTCCAGTTTGGCTTGCGTTGGAACATCGGAAAGTAACGCTTCTTTGTGGGAATGTTTAATTCAACTTTCCCAATTGGGAAAGTTGAATTGGACGTTAAACAAAGTTAAAACCTGGCATTTGCTGTTACATTTTGAGGCATAATAACGTTTATTAGGATGAAGACGTATTTAATTAGGTCTAAAACATAAAATAATCATCCTAAAGAATTTGGAGAAATGGTAAAAGTTCTGGCAAGTATAGGCATGCTGCTGACCTATACTGCTGCAATTTCGGCAGCAAATACACCCCGTTGGGCAGACAATGGCACCAAGACAGCCCCCATAGAAGTGACCGACACGATGGCATACGACAGCATCAAGTGGTCGGAAAACCTGGACGCTGTGACCGTTGTTGCTAAGAAACCCTTGGTAAAGAGCGAGCTCGACAAAATGACCTACGATGTAGAGTCTGACCCCGAGGCACAGGCCAACAGCGTGTTGGAGATGCTACGCAAGGTGCCGATGGTGACAGTCGACGGGCAGGACAACATCATGGTGAACAACAGCTCGTCGTTCAAGGTCTATGTCAACGGCAAACCCAACAATATGATGTCGAACAATCCCTCCGAGGTGCTCAAGAACATGCCTGCCAACAGCGTGAAGAAGATAGAAATCATCACCAATCCCGGACCAAAGTATGATGCCGAGGGAGTGGGAGGCATCATTAATATCATCACCACAGGCAAGGGCATGGAGGGCTATTCGCTCACCGTAGGTACCAACTATAACACCCAGGGCCGCATAGGTGCCAACATGTTTGGCACCGTACAGAGTGGCAAGTTCACCGTCAGCGGACGCTACAGCTATACGCACAGCGATGCGAAGCGCTACTGGGGCGGCAATCGTCGAGAGGTGACAGGCAACATCGACGAAACCTCCGCCAATGTGGAGAGCTATTCCACAAGCAATGGCTGGTACAACTACCATTCGGGCAGTTTCGAGGCCAGTTACGAGATCGACAGTTTGCGCCTCGTGTCAGCCTCGTTTGGCCTATGGGCTGGCGGAGGCCACACACCCAATGAGCGACAGGTAGTGGCAACATCGCCCCTCGACGAAAGTCCCCTTTACCATTATTCCAACTTCGACCGTTCCCGCAACAGATGGTCTTCCATCGACGGAGGCATCGACTATCAGCGCTCCTTCCCGGTGAAAGACCGCTTGCTCACCCTGTCTTACAAGATCAACAGCAACCCCAGCGATGACGAAGACGAATACGTGTATCATGACATAGACGGCGTGGCTGCATGGCAAGACTATCTGCACATGCTGAAAGACCAGCGTCACGAACAGGACGGCAATTCGTTGGAGCAGACCTTCCAGATAGACTATACCACGCCCTTTGCCAAGATACACACCTTGGAGGCAGGCCTGAAGTACATCATGCGCGACAACCACAGCAACGACGACCGCTACACCCGTGAGGCAATGAGTGCAGCCGACTACGTCTACGACGAAGCCAACAGCTCGCACTACAAGCATACCAATGACATTTTCGCAGGCTATCTGGGCTATGGAGTGAAATGGAATCTGCTGTCTGGTCGTCTCGGTCTGCGCTATGAGCACACCCTGCAAGACGTGAAGTACCGTTTGGGACGTGGCGAAGACTTCCGCAAGAACTTCGACGACCTTGTGCCATCGGCAAGTTTCGGCGTGCGTGTGTCTGATTACGTCAATTTCAGTCTTGCCTACAACATGCGCATCTTCCGTCCAGGCATCTGGTATCTCAATCCTTATCTCGATGACAGCAATCCTGCTTCCCTCAGCCAGGGCAACAGCGACCTCGTGAGCGAGAAGAAGCATCAGATCACGTTGGGCTTCAACCTCAATACCAGCAAGCTGAGTCTGAATGTGAAGGCCGCTACGGCTTTTGTCAACAACAGCATCGAGGAAGTCACCTCACTCGTCGACGACCGCACCATCGCAGGACTGAGCCATCCTACAGGCAAGCAGGTCATCTACACCACCTATGAGAACATCGGTAAGGTGAAGGCATCGGCTCTGAGTGCCTATGTCAGCTGGAACATCTTCAGCAAGACACGCATCTACTCCAATCTGTATGGATTATACAGCGACTACTCCAATGGTCAGATCATGCGCAACCACGGATGGTTTGGCTACACCTTCACCGGCATCGAGCAAACGCTGCCCAAGAACTGGTTCATCTCGTTAGATTATTTCGGCCGTACGAAGAGTGTTTCCCTTCAGGGCAAGGGCAGTTCTTATTCCGACTATGGCATCACGGTCAAGAAGTCGTTCCTCAACAAGCGTCTCAACGTGAGCGTCTATGCGGGCTGTCTGTTTAATAAGTACACGCGCCAGGATGACGTGACCGAAAGCGCTAATTTCCGTCAGAGTTCCTGGTCGAAAACCAGCAGTCGCCGCTTCTACTTCTCAGTTACCTACCGCTTCGGTTCGCTCAAGGCGAGTGTGAAGAAAGCTGAGCGTGGCATCGAGAACGACGACGTGAAAAGTGGAGGGGGCAGCAATGAATAACTTGCCTCCCAAGAAATCTCAATTCTCTCTCTTTAATATTCCCAGGTATTGCCGGCAAGTGAGCCACATACCTGGGCTTTTTATGTTTATGAATTCCGTTTTCGGGGGATTTGTCCCTGGTCTTGGATATTCTGCCGTAGGGGTGAGAAGAGAAACTTGTCGGTAATATACCCTCGCGCACACGCGCGGCCCGCGCTCCCGTGTGTATAATATAATGAGAGTGGGGCATGAAAGTCTCTTATTCCTCACCTCAACTGTTAAATAACTGTTAATTTTCAAACTTTTTCGCCGAAACTCTTGCGTGTTTGGAAAATAGTTTGTACTTTTGCACTCGCTTTTGAG
>ENA-OOWC01000235-OOWC01000235.1-human-gut-metagenome-genome-assembly--contig:-NODE-235-length-13370-cov-3.350507_pt1 | contig 13370 bp, 9 predicted proteins | sample MGYA00241403_ERZ501313 | MGnify/ENA primary metagenome ERZ501313 (study PRJEB25962, sample SAMEA2042360) | human gut metagenome | biome: human gut; feature: human-associated habitat; material: faeces... | reverse complement strand
CCTTGCTTGTGGCGATCGCGTCACCGACACCGTAGCAGTCAATGCGCGCTCCCTGGCGCTCAAGATCCGAGATGAGATACTCGTCAAGAGAGTTGGTGGCGAAGATCTTGCAGCCCGTAAGTCCGTGGTTGTCAAGGATCCTGCGGACTTTGACGGAGAGGTAGGCGAGGTCGCCGCTGTCGAGTCGCACGCCGTAGCCGTAGGGATATTCATTGTCGATGCCGCATTCCTTGAAGGAGCGGATGGCGTTGAGGATTCCGCATTTGAGGGTGTCGTAGGTGTCGATCAGGAGGATCAGGTTCTCGCCATGATGGGTGTTGATGTAGTCTTTGAAGGCCTTGTGCTCGCCTTCGACCGTGCTGCCGTAGGCGGTGACGAAGCTGTGGGCCATCGTGCCTGTGGAAGGGACTCCGTTAAGGACTCCGGTGAGGATGTTGGAGGTGCTGGCGCAGCCGGCGATGATGGCCGCCTTGGCTCCGTAGGTGGCAGCCCACGGGCCGTGCGCCCTTCGGGATCCGAATTCGCTGACCGGGCGGTTGGTGGCGCGGCAGACCCTTGAGGCCTTGGTCGCCACAGCCATCTGATGGTTCATGATGCAGAGGAGCGGAGTCTCCAGAATCTGTGCTTCGATCAGCGGAGCCTCCACCGTGATGATCGGCTGGTTGGGGAAGGCGATCTCGCCCTCGCGCATCGCGTAGACGTTGCCGGTGAACTTCAAGGTGGAGAGGTACTGGCGGAATCCGGCATATTCCTCTCCAGGGAGGAACCTTTCGTAGAATTCCGGTTCCGCCTTGCCGAGGTTCATGATGCATTCGATGGCTTCCTGTGTGCCGCTCACCACAGCCCAGTTGTTGTTCTCCGGTGCTTTTCTGTAGAACATGTTGAAGACCGCGATGGTGTCCTTCCTGCCGGTTTCGTAGAAGGATTTGCCCATCGTGTACTGGTACTTGTCTGAGCAGTAGGCGAAGTCTTTGATGTCGATTCCGTTGTTTGATTCCATTTCCTATGTGTTTTGGCCGTGGCCTTTTGTTGTCTGTTGTGGTGGTTATTGCCTGCCGTGGCGGATGCCGTCCTCCTCAAGAACGATGTCGAGGATCCGTTTGGCGGAGGTGTTGTCGCCTGAGGTGACAAGCTCGATGCGAGGTTCGCTTGGAGCGCTGCCCTTTCCGGTCGCCGGGCCAGCCGGTGTGGCCGCCTCTGAAAGCGGCAGCCCTTCCTCTCTCATCACATCGACGAGGTGCCTTGCCACCGCCGGCGCCGGATCGATGATGCGCACGTCCGGCCCCGCTACCCTCTGGATAACGTTCCGGAGGAAAGGGTAGTGCGTGCATCCCAGCACGATTCTGTCCGCCCCTGCGTCCAGAAGCGGCCTGAGGCTTCTCCTGACAGTCTCCTCAGCCACCGGTCCGTCCAGAATCCCTGCCTCGGCAAGTTCCACGAATCCTTGCCCGACATGTTCCACGATCCTGACATCGTCTTCGTAGATCCCTTTGGTAGTGAGGTATTTGGATCCCTTGAGCGTGCCTGCCGTGGCCAGCACGCCGATCACGCCGGTCTGCGAGCTCAGCGCCGCAGGTTTGACAGCAGGCTCCATCCCGATGAAGCGGACGGGGTATTCATTCCTCAGGGTCGTGATCGCCGCCGCCGTGGCCGTGTTGCATGCCACCACGATGATCCGCGCGCCCCGCGAGAGAAGGAATTCCGTGATCGCCCTGCTGCGATCCTGGATGAACGGCAGCGACTTTTCCCCGTACGGACAGTTGGCGTTGTCAGCGTAGTAGACATAACTTTCCTCCGGAAGAAGCTTTATGATCTCCCGGAACACGGACAGCCCGCCGGATCCTGAATCGAAAATGCCGATCATCGTCCTCTACATAAATTTAAATCAAAGATACAACAAAGAAATGAAAAATGAATATCTTTGTGAGGTTGTGCCCGGGATGCGGGTGCGGTATTCCTGAAAAATGACGAATATGAGTCCAATGAATATGATAGGGCGCGCGGTTCTGGTGGCTGCGCTGGCGCTGGGACTTCTCGGGTGCGAGAAGACCAAGACTGACAATAACAAAACAGGCGCTCCTTCTCCTGTGATCGCCAAGGCGGATCAGTATGCGATCGATGTGCTTGGGACGTACTATCTCTGGAATGATGAGATTAAGAAGGATCTTGTCAGACTTTCTCCGGACACTTGCCGGATGCCGATGGAGGTCGTTAAGAGCATCCGCTACCACGAGGGCGGCAAGGAGGTTGACAAGTGGACGATGCTTACCGATGACCTGCTGTCGTTCAAGAGATCCATCCAGGGTCAAGGCCTTACCTATGGCTATGATCTACAGCTTGGAAAGTTCAGTGACAGGGCCGGAGAGTACTTTCTCGTGGTGAGCTATGTCTGCAAGGACGGGCCTGCCATGAACGCCGGACTGAAGCGCGGCGATGTCATCATAACCCTTGACGGCAAACCTATCACGAAGGACAATGTCTACAACGCCTTCAACACTTACTCGGTCGCCCTGGGCGTGACGAATGTGGAGGGCGACCACATCTCGGGCAAGGTCAGGACTGTCAGGCTCAAGGCGGTGGACATGTACGAGGATCCGATCCTGGTGACGGAGACCTTCGAGTTCGGCGGCAGAAAAGTCGGCTACCTTGTCTATAATGGTTTCGACCTGAAGTCCTCCGAGGCTCTCCCGGAAGTGTTCAGGGAGTTTAAGTCCAAGAATATCGACGAGCTCATCATCGACCTTCGGTACAATGGCGGCGGCTACGCCTTCACGGAGAACATCCTTGCGTCGATGATCGCGCCTCAGGCCAATGTCCTGGCCGGGGACGTGTTCCAGACGGAGGTATACAATTCCATTCTGGCGGATGTCTGGAAGCAGCAGGGTGAGGACACGAAATCGCGTTTCTCGACAAGGCACAAGCTGAGCAGCCAGGACATCGAGGTGGATGTTTCCGACGCCAATCCGGGACTTTCCAAAGTCTACGCCATCGTGTCCGGAGGCACAGCCTCGGCCTCGGAGGGCTTGATTGTCGGCCTGATGCCTTACATGGACGTTACGCTGGTTGGTACTCGGACCCACGGGAAGTACTGCGCCGGTATTCTGCTGGCTCCCAAGGACTTCTACACCAGCCGTTACGATTACACCCTGATCAGGGACTGGGGAATGTACGTGATGATCAGCAAGTTCGCTGACTGCAACGGCAACAATGTCTCCATCCCGGACGGCATTCCGGTGGATTTGGAGGCGAAGGACAATCCGTTGGACGGCTACCAGTTGGGAGACGAGAACGAGACGATGCTCCGCGCCGCCCTTCAGGCCGCCGGCAAGACCTATCCTAAGTCCGCGTCTGTGACTCGTTCATATTCAAAGGCCATCGACCTCACCCCTCTTGACCACGGCGCTCCGAGAGGCATCCTCATCAGGACGGATCTTCCGCCATTGTCCCTTAAAATCCCCGTTATACCCACTTCCCTCCAATAAAAATCGTAAGGGCGGACGAAGATTAACCCTCTTCATTGGCCCTTACCCAAAAGAAAAGCCTTGGAAGAAGCTCCCAGGGCCGCACCATACTAAGTAATGCTACCAAACAATTACGCGAATATGGCGTTCAGGTCTTTGTCCAACGCCCGGAATCCGGATTCGATTCTTTCCTCCTGAGCTTTCCGTGGCTTGGTTCCGTTGATGTATCCCCAAAGCTGCTTTTGGTTGATGCCTGTTAGTTTTTCGAGGCCGGCCAATGAGAGGATACCCGAATTGACATAGTACTGCATCAACGAGACCGCGTCAATCTTGTAGGAGAAGGAATATTCCCCGTCAAGAAAGGCGGGGTACTTGAATCCCTCTGCTATCGCCGTCTCCTTGTAGAACTTGATCTGCTGCATCATATCGGCCTTGGCCTCCTCGATGGTGTCGCCGGCTCCAGAGAATATTTCCTTGCTGCAATAGACGTTGAAAGTTCCGTCCGTAGCTCTTTCGATAACCGCTTCTATAACCATAACTCAATTCTTTTATCGTTGTGATGAGGGTGACTAAAAAGTCTGAATAACTTTCTGAGATTTTAATAATCGGTTCTTCCACTTGTAGTACCCGGCCCGGCTCACGCCCATCAGAGCACATATGTCCCTGATGGGGTTGTCGCGGGACAGCAGGTCCACTATTTCGAACTCTTCGGCTTTAAGCGAACATACTCCCGTTCCCCATCCGCGTTCGTCTGAACGGCATAGCTTTTTTTAGCCGTTCATTCTCTATGCGGAGCCTCAGGATTTCGCGCTTGTAGGACTCTTCCGTGCGGTCTACGCCTTCCGGAAGCACGTTTTGGATTTCAGCATCGGCGCGGGCCAGGCCTTCCAGGCCGCCTTCGTCGTACTGTTTCATCCACTTCTTCAGCGAGTTGCCGGTAATGACGTTAATCGCGCAGAAGTCTTTGATTGAGATCCGCTGATTACTCCTGTACTGGCGGATCAGGAACTCTTTTTCAAGAGGATTCAAGTGTTTTGCCATAAAAAGTTTCTTCTTCCTGGTAGAAGCGGGTTGAATGGGGGATCTCCGGGCCGCGCCGGTCGTTGGGCCTTCCGGTCGGGGCTCCGCCCCTCCCTCCAGACCCAACGACCTGAACTCAACTACAAAGATAACTCATTCAATCTTTTTCTACCCCTCCGTGTCTACTTTTACGAGTGCAGCAAGGCATTTGGGTGATGCCTGGCCGCCTGACTGTCAAAGAAAATGAAATGAAGTACTCGCTTGGCCCGAAGGCCGATTGCAATCAAGCGAATTTGACAGACGAAAAAGTTTGTCCTAATCTTCTGATTCCGTCCTCGATTTTCTTGGCTGTCTTGGCGGACGGATGCCTGTAGCCGCTGATGTAGTGTCCGAGTTGTTTCTGGTTGACACCGGTGATTTTTTCAAGTCCCGAAAGCGTGATGAGATATGCATACTCCTGAAGGAAGGAAGGAATGTCGTACTGGTAGCAGAACTCAACCTCTTCGAATGGTTCTCCAGTTTCAGCATAGTATTTCTTGATGTCCTCGTAACCATCCTCGAACACCTTGCGTGCCTCTTCCACAGTCTTCCCTGTTCCGGTGACAAGATAAGGCATATCATTGTCATCCATATAGATGCTGTAATTACCGTCTGATGCCTTTTCAATAATTGCGTTAACCTTTCTCATAACTGTCTCTATTTTTATTGTAAGACAGTGGGAATTAAATTCCCGCTGCCTTTTTGATTTGTGCCAATGTCCCAGTTGCCACTTCGTCAGTCCCGTGATTGCTGACCTTGAACACCTTGTTTGTTCTTGGACTGAACCAGAGAGGGTGTCCGCTCTGCTGTCGTCCCGTGTCGTAACACCCAGCCTTTTTCAGTTGTCTCATTAATTCGTTGTACTTCATGCCTCATTTCTTTAACTGGGGCAAAGATAGTATTAATTCTAACAATATTCAAATTTTTCAACAGTTAATTTCAAATAATTAACTCTTTTTCAATCTTTCCTGAAAATCCTAGCCAATTCCTCCGGAGTGTCCGGATCGCGTCTGATCCGGCGGTAGTCGGGACTGAAAGTGATGCTGACAAGGCGTTCCTGATGATAGACGCAGATTAGGCCTATGACAGCCTCGTAGTCTCGTGGTAAGACCTTAACGAGATAGTCAACCCATTCCAGAAGAGGGAGGCTCCGCAGCCACTACACATGCACCCGCCGCCTGGCCGCAATCATATTGGCGTACCTGTTCGTTGTGAATTGCTTTCAGATTTTGTATATTCGTTCTTTGAACACAATACCTTTGTGACAGTTGAGGGAGGGACACCCGTTGTGAATTGCTTTCAGATTTTGTATATTCGTTCTTTGAACACAATGGGATGGGAGAACCTGTTCCACTGCGACAGTTGTGAATTGCTTTCAGATTTTGTATATTCGTTCTTTGAACACAATTTTACTTCGTAAACAGGCAGCAACAGAGGAGTTGTGAATTGCTTTCAGATTTTGTATATTCGTTCTTTGAACACAATTTTTGCAGAATGATCACTATCGACAGACGAGTTGTGAATTGCTTTCAGATTTTGTATATTCGTTCTTTGAACACAATCAAAATCCGAGCCGTCTGCATATGCAGAGCGTTGTGAATTGCTTTCAGATTTTGTATATTCGTTCTTTGAACACAATACCTTCGAGAAAATTGAAGCAGCCTGAACAGTTGTGAATTGCTTTCAGATTTTGTATATTCGTTCTTTGAACACAATGCCGCCGTTCGCTCCCATCGCCACAGTTCCGTTGTGAATTGCTTTCAGATTTTGTATATTCGTTCTTTGAACACAATAAGACGTTCACGTTGTTGAACGGGAGAGTGTTGTGAATTGCTTTCAGATTTTGTATATTCGTTCTTTGAACACAATACCTATCACTACAAAATACTACTGAATCTGGTTGTGAATTGCTTTCAGATTTTGTATATTCGTTCTTTGAACACAATTGACGAGAGGGTGTGGCGGCTGGTCACAAGTTGTGAATTGCTTTCAGATTTTGTATATTCGTTCTTTGAACACAATAAGGCGTCGTGATTCTGGCGGGACACGGCGGTTGTGAATTGCTTTCAGATTTTGTATATTCGTTCTTTGAACACAATTCCGGCTGGTGATAACCCACAGGGGCAAGGGTTGTGAATTGCTTTCAGATTTTGTATATTCGTTCTTTGAACACAATTTGGGTGCCAGCGTTATAAGTTGATACACCGTTGTGAATTGCTTTCAGATTTTGTATATTCGTTCTTTGAACACAATCATTAGTAAAAGGTTCTGCATACTGCATGGTTGTGAATTGCTTTCAGATTTTGTATATTCGTTCTTTGAACACAATAGGATTTGTGTAGAACGATGAGGTACAACGACTTACGATAGGTGTTCAAGAATTAAAAAAATCCGGCTTTTGCCGGATTTTTTGATTTGGGCGTGCGGGTTTTCAGAACAATTCCAACTGGATGCCTTCTTCTGGAAGACTTTCTGATTTCTGCGAGTTGAAGAGTTCCATTGCGGCGAACTGCTTGTCGGTTATGCGGAGAATTCCAACTTTCCCTTTGGGCGGAAGGAAAGACTTTGCCCTCTTTATGTGGACATCCGCATTCTCCGCACTTGCACAGTGACGAAGATAGATGGAATACTGGAACATTACGAAGCCGTCGCTCATCAACTGCTTGCGGAACTCCGTCGCAGCTTTAACCTCCTTCTTTGTGTCGGTAGGCAGATCAAAAAACACCATAACCCACATAACACGATACTGACTTATCCGTTCTGAGCTGGTCATTGCAAGATCGGATACATGACCTGCTTGGATTCTCCGCAGAAGCATTTAGCCAATGATGCGGAAGTGGTAGTCGCCGCTATCATCAGCGGACTTGTCACCCCATTGATTCTGACATCAGTCATCGGGATGGACAAAAGCCTTGCCTTCATAGATGTGTTTAGCTCCAACGGACCTTCCTCTTTCACTATCTGATAGACAAGTAAATCAACATACGGGCGATATGGCTCCATAATTTCATCAGCCAGACAATAAGCATTATACTTGTTTCTGTGATGGACACCCAAGGTCGGTAACAGGCCGCTGCAAACCAAAGCTCTGGCTACAGTAGCGCGGACAATGGCATAGCCGTAATTCAGGAGGTTATTCGGGGCATCTTCGTCCCGCCCTCGAATGAAACCTCTGATATTGTCAGAGAAAAGATTCTTCCAGTAGTATGCCGCTGCTCGTGCTTCAAGATTATCAGGATCCCCGCTGCGTACACAAGTCGCCCATTTAAGCATATTCGGATGCTTTTCGCCTGTGGCATATTCAAGGACCGCTGCTTGATTGACAATTTTGGATTGGATAGTCTGCTGCCATATCTGCTTCTTCAGCGGAAGCGAAGCGTCAATCTGCGAGCGGAAACGTTCGTTCTGGAGCGTGTGTCCGTCAAGAGGTAGCATCAGCCCGGTCGGAAGATGGGAGGAATCGCAGGTTATGACCGCGCAATTCTCTTTAAGAAGACTCTCCAATAAAGCCTGCGTAATTGTGATCTGTTTGTTGTCAAGCACTACCGATGCGATGTCCTCAACCGGAATAGTCTTAACTACTTCCTTCTTTTCCTCACCGGAGGCCGGTTTGTAGACCACAAGCTGACCTAATTTCAGTGACAAGTAGGCAGGATTTCCGAAATAGAGTGTGCGCTTAATCATATTCCCCGACGGCTACGATTCTACCGAGATTGTCTATGCGGACTTTGACGAGACCCTCAAGAGCGGATGCATTCCTAATACGTTTCCAAGTGATTCCATACAGAGAATTATTCTTTTCGCTTGTGGTCTCAAGATGATGTCTGAAAAAATAGTCGTTAGTAGAAATACTTTGAACCCTATACAAATTCGGACTAATCTCCGCATAATTCCTAGGATCCGTCAAATCATAATCCAACGGATTGAACCCCGTCTCTGAATTCGGGAAGACAAAATACTCATTCTGTTTCAGGGTGAACAAGAATTCCCAGCCTTCATCTTTATTGTAGTTCCGGTCAATCACGTCTAACCCATGAGATTTGGCGATGGTCGCCTCAAGAAAAGATACCGGATGCTCCTGCAATTTTCCTGAAGAATCTCTGAATATGGCAATGTGATGATTGTTGCCAGGAGTCACAAAATCAGCCCCTATTGTTTTACCGGCATCATCAATGATTGGCTTGCCATCCTTGTCCCTCTTGAACCGGACGGGAACCGGATTCGCAGGACCGGACACAGTCACCCTCTTGATCGCGATTCCCTTCTCCTTGTTGAGCCAAATCGGATTCTCGTCAAGATTCGAGAAAGCCTTTGCCGCCTTGCCGTCAAATTCGTCAAGACGAGCCTGAAGAATCTCACGAATCCTTTTATCAATGACTTTCTCTATCTTCAGAGTAGCGTCAATGGGCTTTCGGCCAGTGAACCGCTGTCCCATAGTCACTGTCCTCACTTTGGCCGGGACCTGTTCCGAATGATGTTCATCAACCCATATCGGATTCTTTTCAGGCGAATTCTTGCCGGTAAAAGCCTTCTTGGGGTCTCCCCCAAACTCTTCCAGTCTTCGCGCAAGGGCATCCCTGAACTTTTTCTTGCAGACAGTCGTAATCCTTTCGGTGTCAAACGAACTACCGATCTTCTCATTTTCTTTGGTCACATATTCCAGACTGCTCCCATAGATGGTTTCATTGTGCAACGGTCCCCGAGGTGTAAGTTGAGCCTTCCTGTTTGCCCCTCCCTTGTTCTTTGTCACATTGACGTTTCTTGTGCAGACCTTGTTCTTTGCCTTGAAGGAGATGAGAATGTCGCTCAATTGTTCTTTCGCTTGTCTCCGGAACTCATCCAAAGGAATCGGCGGGACAAAGCGGTACTTATCGTTGCCGTCCTTATAAAGGAACTTGTCTTGCAAAGCCTTGACAATGCCGTACCTGTCTCCGGCGCTTAGATTGCCGAACTTGATGTCTTCAAGGTCATAATCCCTAAGATCCAGATCCTTCTTGTCCCAAGAGACAACGTCAATTTTAGAGTTTAAGTGATTGAGATACTGGATGAACTGACGACGTGTGAAAGCGATGGTCAACGCATCCATCGCATGATGGCGATGGTCATTCCGTTTTGTCCAGTCTTGGATGAACGGAATTCTGCGTCCGTCCTTGTCTTCTCTGACACCGGTGAGCCCCAACCGGGCATATTTCTCCCAGTTCAGCTCCTGCATCACATTCACAAGCTGCCAGTCTTCACGGAGCCTTGCCGTCACAGATCCTGTTGTCGGGACAACGAATTTGACAAGTGACTCAAGAATCTCCCTTGCTTTCTTTGCAATATACTGACTGTCACGAAGTTCTCTGTTGATGAAATCTTCCGGAATATCCTTGCCCTCCATCAACAGCCATTTGGCCTTCGTCTTGGAAATCCCCTTGCCAATCAGGCCATTGACCCTATCGCAGTATGTCTGGACTCCGGTCTCATCATATTTCGATTTGACATAATCCATTGCCGTCTCCTTTCCTTTCTCAAGATTACACTGTCTTGATTCAAGTGTCTTGTTGGCAAAGGAGTCATTGAATATGAGAGCTTGCGGGATTATATGCTCAATGTCAAATTCTTTGGAGAACAACTTGTCCTTAGGAATATAAGTGTTGCTATAAAGAGTCTTGAACCCGTTCTGTGCCAGTTCCTGGTACAGGCGGTAGCGGATGATGTCGTTACGTGTCGGAAACTGGAGGAAGAAAGGCTCGCCTTTTAGTATCTCAATTACTTTCTGGCTTTCTGCAGTCGAGGATGCAATATCCCTTTGTGCCTCCTCTCTTTCTTTTGCACTCTTTTTCAGTTCTCTGGCCATTTCGATGCGGATTTCGTCAGGCTTGCCATAGACATCTATGACGGAATTCACAACATTGATCATTTGGTTGAGGATTTTCTCAACCACTGGGTTACGGAGGCTATTCTTCGGCAAAAGGGAGAGGCGGTCGGAATATTCCTTAGTGTCAAGCTCTTCTTTGGTCAGCGAGCGCTTTGAGTGACGGTAACCGGCCATCGCGCAGGCTGCAGTATATTCAAGACCATCTTTCATATATGGCAGGATCTTCCTCATCGCCTTCGCACTTAGACTACCATAGTCGGGGAGGAATGTGCAAGAGGCAAGTATCTTTGCCGATCCCTCATCCATTGAACACAAGTCCATTATGCATTTCACGAGCGACTCATTCCCGCTTGCGGACTTATCACCTTCGTAGGAATATAGCAGATGCCACAGTCTGTAGGAGTCCTGATTCTCAAATTCCGGGGAGGCCAGAGAGGAATCGAAATGGAGAAAACCTGTCTTGAATCCCTGCTCTTTGAATATTCCCTCAATCCTGACCATTTGGTCTTCAGAAGAGAGTTTGGAGAGACCAATGTCGTCATATCCCAAGTTCTCGGCAATCTTGAAGCATGCCTTCATCAAGGTCGCCATTGTGCGGTTGCCGTCAACTTCCTTGAAATTGACACTCTGTCCCTTTGTGGTCTTGAACAGCAGTTTGAGGAGATCGCTGTCTTTGAGTTTGTCCTTGAACATCAACTCTTTTGCGATGACGGACTTGTCTTCGTCATCAAGGGCGGCTCCGTTGACGAAGATGTTGTTGATTGTCTGCCAGATCTTGAATTCCTGGAACAAAGGAGAGGAACGCGGACATACTCGTGGCCCGATGTTTTTCATCTTCTTCACGCCATCAATGGCGACCTCAATATCTTTGGTTTCGAGCTCACATAGACTGATAAGCCCTTTCTGACTCTTTAGCGGACGTTGGTAGAAGATGATTATGTCCCGAAGTCTCTTTTTCAGTTCATGGGTAAGTTCGGTGTGATATTTCGACTGTACCGTCCAGATTCTTTCAAACTCATCAAGATAGTCCTGCCTGTAGAACACAATGTTTTTCAGGCTATTGTTAGGATTATCCTCAATTCTTTTCAATAGCATCTGACCAACGGTCAAATTGTTGAGATATAGTTCTTTACTTCTATCGCTAATCTTGCTCAGGAGGCCACTGAGGGAGGCTTTCTGGCCGTTGATTTCTTGTAGGGCACAGGTCAGGACTTCCATATTAACTTCCTGTGTGGCAGCTAAATGCCTGTAGCGGTAAGCTTCTTTTAGCCTTTCTTTCCCAATGAAACTACTTTTCAGCCCTTGAATGCCCAGTTCGTCACGGCAGATCGCCCAGGTCTGGCTCTTGTTCCTGTCAGACAGCTTCCTGTAAAGTTCATCGGTTAATTCAATATGAAAGGATTTCTGGAGTGCCCATATTCTGTCAAACTCCTCCTGCAAGTCTGATTTATAGAACTCTGGAATAGCGTACTTGCCTTCGAGCATACGCTGGTAGACATATTCCCCCGGAGTCAATCCTTTGTCGTACATCTCCTTGGCGACGGCCATTCCGTCAATGGCCTGGCCGTCATCGCTTGAAACCATTTTTCGGGAACTCTTGTAGCCCCTCTTCTTATTTATCTGTAGTAATATTCTCGCCAGGTCGCCAAGAGTAACCTCTTCCGATGCGGACTTAGCCCTAAGCCGTAACGTACGGAAAGTTGACCCTGGACCGGTCTCTGAAAATATGAAGTCATTACCAATCCATCCTGTACTTTTCAGTTCTTCGATCAAGGCCTGCCTTCTTAGTTTATACCTTTGGAGATTTCGTCGCATTCCACGTTTTTGAGTCCTAAGGGCATTTGTGGTAATGCTTTTGCCATTTTCAAAACTCGTTCTTTCATCCACTGTAAGGGGAATGACACGTACACCGAGTCTGACAATCTCTGATTTCTCGTCAGAGAAGGGCTCTGCTTCCTTTACCAGCGCCCACCCTATGCTGGTAGTTCCGAGGTCTAATCCAAGAATGGTTTTCATACGAGGTATATTATTTATAACGTGTTATTATAACGTGGTTGAACTCGAGACTTCTTAGTCTTTATCCGCTAATTTAGAATAATTATTTGGATATTCGCATCTTTTCGCTAAATTTGCAACATCTGAAGCAATTCACAATAAGGATTATTCCGTTGTGAAAACACTTAAGGCGGGGAGCATATGCTTCTCGTCTTTTTCTTAACAGGTTTTCTATAGGCCAAGGATCCAGGATCAAGTCCAAAACCTTGTATTAAGTAATCCTTAAAAAACAACTTGGTTATCTTTGATTGTCTTTTCGGTCTGGCTATCTTTCCTCATCAGTCATGTGCCACCGGCACACTCCTTCTTCCAAAAGACATCTATCCTCGAAAACACAAAGAAGTTGTTTTGATTTGTTTGAAATGTTCTTAGAGGTGAAATAATGGTCGCGAAGGCATCGCTTTATGGCGAAAACGTCTCCGAAAATGGACGCGTAGAGACTTTCGGTGGCGTTTAGAGACCAAAATGTCTTTGGAGATGGCAATCTGGGGTGTCAATGGCGTTCTCCATCACCTCGCGAAAAGATATATATGAATCCATGCTTTACCCTTGATCCAAGAAAACACATTATGGATAAGATGCGAATCAGAGATAAATTCACTAAATTTGTAGGAACAATTTAAAAATGGAGGGCATTATGATACTAAAGGATCAGATTGAGGCTCTGCATCAGCGGTTGGAGACGTTGGGGAGGTGTCTTTGACATCCCCGGGAAACGTGGGCAGGTAGCCGCACTGCAGAAGAAGACGGAGTCGCCGGACTTTTGGAACGACCCTAAGGCCGCCGAGGTCTTCATGAAGAATCTCAACGGCGTAAAGTCTTGGGTGACAGGGTTTGACAAGGCGTTCACAGAGGTGGAGGACTTGGATGTCCTGTACGATTTCGCCAAGGAAAGCCTCGGCGGGAGCGCGGACGAGACCGTCGCCACGGAGGAG
>ENA-OOWC01000231-OOWC01000231.1-human-gut-metagenome-genome-assembly--contig:-NODE-231-length-13481-cov-3.528378_pt1 | contig 13481 bp, 10 predicted proteins | sample MGYA00241403_ERZ501313 | MGnify/ENA primary metagenome ERZ501313 (study PRJEB25962, sample SAMEA2042360) | human gut metagenome | biome: human gut; feature: human-associated habitat; material: faeces... | reverse complement strand
ATGTCGATAGGCTTGGTGGTCTTCTTGGTGATAAGATTGATGACGGCACCCGATGCACGGCTTCCATAGAGGGTACTGCTGGCACCCTTCACGATTTCGATGCGGTCGATGGCATGGAGGTTGAATCGCTCATAGTCGAGGTTACCCGCCATGTCGCCCGTCAATCGCTCACCATCCTGCAGGAAGAGCACGTGGCGGGCATCCAATCCCTGCATGGAGATTTCGTTGCCGAAACCCACCTTCTGGATATTCATACCCGGGGTCTCCTGCTGCAGCGCCTTGGTCAGGTCGGCATAGCCTGCATCTACCAGTTCCTTACCGCCGATTACCTGCGTGCTCACTGGCGAGAGCTTGATAGGGCGGGCGGTGCGGGAACCAGTAACCACCACCTCGTTCACCTTCATCACGTCCTCGGTCATGAAGAGCTTGAGGGAGCTGTCGCTTCCGATGGTTCCCTTCAGAGGGTTGTAGCCCACGGATACCACCTGGTAATAACACTTATCACTCTGAGGCACCGAGATGGTAGCCTCACCGTCCATATTGGTGACGGTACGTTGTGGCGACTTCAATTTATCATTGTCGGCGTAAGTGATGACTGCGCCGATGATTGGTTGCTCAGTGGCTTTGTCGAAGATACCGAACTTCACCTTTCGCTGCGCAGCGACAGGGAGGGCGAGTATCAGCAGCAAGCCGATGAGCATTACATTTCTAATTGTCTTCATTTATATTGTCATTCTATTTTTTCCAAATCCTTACACGATTTCAGCCTCGCTATGGCTTGTTTCTCTTCCCTTCATTTTTTACTTGCAAAAAGAAAGAGAGACATGTCTGGGCATATCCCTCTTTCCTTTTATATATAAGCTACAGTCTCTTATTTGATTCCGTGCTCCTTTTTATACGCAGCCAAGTCTGCCTCGTACTTTGCCTTGTCGGCATCAAATGTTGCGAGACGTGACTTGTCAATAGTCTGCTTGAAGCACTCAGAACGTACATTCATCATATTGTAGTTGACGATGAATTGTATTTCGTGGGTCTTGGCATTGTAATAGCCTTGTACGCTACTACCTTTGGCACTTGATGCAGAGCCATCTGTATCTGTACCCCATACAGAGCCATCTTCACCCTTAAACTTTATCCAACCATCACCTGTATATTCCTTTTGCTCCCAAGAGTTGAGCACCATGCACTTGACATCACACTTAAAATTGATAATCATTCCCATGTTTCCGACCGTGAAGTCAAGCAAAGAAATGGTGACAGTTTGTGCGTCAGTCTTACTCCATTCAAACTTAAACTTTGTAGGACATCCCTCCGGTAAAAGGGTTTTGTTCACTCCATTCATCGTTGCATTTGTACTAAGTACAATCTCGCCATTGAGATAGTTTGTTGCCTCTTTCACAAGTTCAGAATTTGCATCAGAGTTAGTGATTTCTTCATCAGAAGAACATGATGCTTGCAAAATAAGGCACATTAAGCAAAGCAAGAACAAAGCAAGTGTCTTTATTGTTTTCTTCATTTCCGATTAACATTTAAAGTCCACCCATTCAAAGGGTGAACTTCTAAAACACATTAAAAGTATTTACTCTGCTTCACGATTCCAAGTACCCTCAAAGGTTACAACTGCTTTAAATGATACTCCAAGGTAGGTAGCATCTATAGATGAAACTGTAAATTTCAAATCATTTCCGGTATGAGAACCATCGACATTAGCCTTGAACTCCTTTTTAGAAATCAAAGGCATCTTGAACAAGATGGCTTTGTCAATATCTTGTTTGAATGAGCCATCTGTGACAGTAATTTTTTTAGCATCAATAGTGATGGTACCTGGCATTTTGCCAATTTTGAATGCATCAACATACAAGTTGATTGTTCCGTTTGCGTTGACAGTCAATTCTGCCTCAATTGGGCTATATGGGTCTTTGTCACCATTCATGTAGACATAAGTCAAAGCACCTTTGTAAACACCTTCTTTTAAAGAAGAACCATCACTTGCATTAGCCTTGTTAGGCATTACAAACATGCTGACAACAGCCAGAATCATCAAAATAAAATGTTTCATAATTGTTGTTTTAAAAAAATATAAAAATTAATATTAAAGATATTTACTCCATCTATAAGCACCATATCTTTTATAGGCACGATAATCATCGTCTAGATTATCCCTATATTTTGTTATAAAAGCCTTTGCTGATTCTGTATTAAACACATCTTCCGAAATAGCCAAATTTATTGTTTCTGAACTATTTGAAATATCTTCTAGCGTATTGTCACTTTTCAATACATATTGCAGATTAGGATATATTATAGAGGTATCGGCTAATTTCAACAAATTCAATTCAGAAATAGCTTTTATACCAGACAAATCCATTTCTTTCAAAGAAGGTAAATCGTACAAGAAAATGATACCAGTAATTCCAATTTCTGATTTTGGAAGCTTGATTTCTTTCAAATTGCTACATGACAAACAATTAAGTCCATTGCCCCAACGTACATCGAAATCTTTAATCTTTTGATTTGCAATAAGAGTATTCGTCAAATCAAGTGATTCGATATTGCTATTACGCTCTAAGGACATATTTACCAAATTAGTAGCTTGTGACAAATCTATTTGTGGTAAAGTACTTATATTACATAAACCCAATGCTACAATATTTTTTCTTGGTGCGATATATGAAATAGAGCAATTATCAGACAAATTGTTCACTGTTACAGCAAATGGGTCATAGTAAGGATTATTAATAAAGTATTCAACACCCGCATAACTCTTTACTTTATCAGCATCAGCAAAAGAATTATCAAAGCCGATATATATATCCTCGCCTTTGCTCACTAAATCCATTGGCTTACTAATGTCAATATGCGTATCATCAGCAAACAAAGAAGCGAATTTTGTTTTCAAATAAGCACGGAAGTATTCATCAGGAATCTCTCTCAAAGTATTATACTTCTCCAAAGAACCCTTATCGTTTGCCATTTGCATGTCAACTGTCTTATTCTCCGCCTCATTCTCTGTATAGAAAGGCATCAAGTCCTCTACATTATACTTGCAGGAAGCAGGGAGATAAAGTTTGGTAAACTCATGGAGGATAGTAGCTTTCACCTCGTCATTCTCAACCTTGGCTGTTACCAAGCCGTCGAAGTCATAGATGTCATTGCCTTGCAAATCAAGGCCTGTAATCTGTGAAGGAAGTGAAGCGATATGGAAAACTGGACCATAGCCATTGCTGCTAAGGTTCAACTCTTTCAAATTAGGAAAAACAGAAAGTTCCTTCAAGGCAGCGGTATCAACCTTTGTGCCTGAAAGGTCGAGAGATGTGGTGCTGTTGGCTTTGTCGTCAAGGAGCATTTTGCCATTTTCATCAAACTGGTATCCCTTAGCTTTGAGGATAGTCATCAACTCACTGTTGCTTACAGCCGCATTGCTGTAAGAAGGTGCATCGTCGTCACTGCCGCAAGAAGCGAAACTGAGGCAGAGAGCCATGGCAGCGAGACCGATGAAATTCTTAAAAATCTTCATTGTTTTTTGAACTTTTAAAGTGTTTATAATTAAAATTAAATATTGTCTTGAATCAGGCTGCAAAGGTACATATTTATTAAATAATGTGCAATACCTAAAAATAATGAAATACGTCATCCTCATTGAAAGACATCCGTAACAAAAACTTTAAAAATATTAGAGGGCAGAACACCATGTGGATGTCCGCCCTCTTAACGGTGTGTAAAGATTAGTAACGATAGCTGACGGTAAATGTGACGTTACGGCCGTCGCCATGCGCATATTCAGCATCACGCGCCATCATCATTGAGGCCGGCGTGTAATAAGTGTTGTTTAGCAGGTTGCTGATGCCAAGACTGAAATCCCAATTTTGGAGTTTATAGCCAGCAGTCATATTAACCAGGTTGATGAACTTAACGATGCCCTCGCCTTCATTGTAGTTACCTTTCTCGTTAGTGGAGAAGCGATCACGCTTACCTGTGTGAACGTACTGCAGGTTGACATACGTGTTGCGCAGCGGCTCATAATTAATATACAGTGCGAGTTTCGGAGCGGAGATAGAGATATTCGACATGTAAGCATCCCATTTACCCTCGTCACTCTTCACCTTGCCTTCCATCCATGTGAAGTTTACACCGGATTTGAGGTTGCTTAACAGACGTGCGTCGGCACTGAGTTCAACACCATACACCTTCTGCGGCTTCCGGTTGACGACCCAGAACCCATTTTCTATCACCAGGTCACTACCCAGTTTTGAGTAGGTGTAGAAGAAAGAAGCATTCAGCTGTAGCCAGTTGGAGATATTGGAGTATGCACCCACCTCGTAGTTATCAGTCTTTACAGGTTCCGTTGAGATCTTCGAGAGCACATCTATATAATATAGGCAAACGCCCAAGTTCTTGATATTCATTCAAAGTCCAATTTAGAGCGAGTTATCCGTCATTAACTATCAGTTCTATAAGGATCTTGATTATATACTCATTTTACGCCTTGTTGGTCAATGGCGCAGCCTGGGTATAGACTCTTGCGCCAAGCTCCTTGTCGAGCATGTAGAGACCATAGCCGTTGTCCTTGATCATGCGAAGGTTGTCGATGATGTTCTGGGCGTTCTCTTCTTCCTCCACCTGCTCATCTACAAACCACTTGAGCATGCTCTGTGTGGCATAGTCATTCTCCTGGGTAGTGAGAGCGAAGAGGTTGTTGATCAGGGAGGTAACCTTCTGCTCGTGTGCCAAGGTTGACTCGAAGACATCCAATGGATTCTCCCATGTGGTAGGAACGGCATCTATAGCCTTCAATTCCACGTGACCGCCACGCTGGATGATGTAATTGAACATAATCTTGGCATGGTCTTGCTCCTCCTGAAACTGAACCTGGAACCAGTTACCCATACCAGGGTTGCCGTTGGCATGGCAATATGCCGCCATAGACAAATATAGGTAAGCTGACCACATCTCTGCATTAATCTGGGCGTTGAGCGCCTCTTCTACTTTCTTATTTAGCATGGTTTTCTAAATTTAAAGGGTTAGACTTTTTGTTTGTACCATATATGAAGAATGGCAATTCTTTGCCTTTTCTTACAAGCACATAGCAAAGTTACGGCTTTTATTTGAAATGACAAAAAGTATTAGGAAAATTTTATTCCTGGAAGATTCAATTTCAGAAAGTATGGTCACTCAACTTTCGCGTGTACGAAAGTTGAGTTAATTATCTGTAATAAAACAATACCATAGAGTTGTAATCAAATAAAATCTTGTACTTTTGCGGACGAATATTCAGAATAGCTTATGAATAAAGAAAAAGACGATTTCTTCCTCCATTCCAACGAGGTGAATCATATCAACAGAGAAGATTACGACAAGATTGAATTATTGGTGAATGCGGCAAAGGCTTTTGCCCGCAGCACCTACCAGTGCGTCTATATCATCGACTATTTTCATCAGGACTTCATCTATGCGTCAGACAACCTCGCTTATCTCTGCGGATTGGAACCGGAGCAGTTGATGGAGGCTGGCTATCAGATGTATATCGACCATGTTCCGGATGCTGACCTGCAGATGCTGCTCGAAGTGAACAAGAAAGGTTTTGATCTTTTCAACGAATTGCCTGTGGGCGACCGCCTGGACTATACCATCTCGTGCGACTTTCATCTTACCAATGGCAGGCATAGCCGATTGATTCATCATCACCTCACTCCGATACTTCTTTCTGATGACGGAAGAATCTGGCTTGCCCTCTGCACCGTATCGTTGGCAGCAACCGATGAACCGGGACATATCATCATGCAGAAGAATGGTGAGCGCGGCTATTATGAATATTCCACCTCGCGCCACAAGTGGGAAAAGAAAGAAGGCATAACCTTGAGCGAGACAGAGAGAGATGTCTTGAGATTGTCTGCCCAAGGTTACACGATGAATGATATTGCCGACCGACTATGCAAATCGGTTGACACTATAAAGGCTTGCAAGCGCAACCTTTTCGCCAAGATGGGCGTGAAGAACATTGCCGAGGCGCTGTTTCATGCCACAAACTATCAGATGATATAATAATCATATCTCTTCCAACAATGGCGAGAGATAGAACTTGGGGAAGTATTTCACCTCCTTGCCTTCCGCAAGGTTCGAGAGGATGTTGGCACAATAGCCGGCGGCTATGTATGCCCCGATGCCCAGTTGCGGGAAAGACTCATTGGAATAATGCCTGATGGCTTCATCTATCCAAGGCACGGGCATCTGCCAGAACATACCGTACTGCGAGATATACTTGCCTAATGAGCAACGGAAATCATCCGTTCCTTTTTTCACTACTTCGCTGAATGGATAGCCTTTCGGTTTCTCTACAGCGAGAAAGGCAGCCTTGCCAAGATTGACGGCATGGATAACGGGGATGCCCTGCTCCTTACATTTCTCATCGAAAGCGAAAGAGGCTTCGTTGTCATGCAAGGTTGCATTCACCGCATACCGGATGCCCGACAAGTCGCATGCAGCCACATCTTCCATCGTCAGCGTATCCTTTTCTATGCGATAGATTTGAAATCCATCTGTATGCCGAGAGCTTTCATGGAAGTCATGGTGCAAGGCACAGGAGGCTATCAAGCCTCCCATGTCTGCGCCACTAATCAACAATTTTATTGGGTTGTTCATTTATAGAGAGATTTATTGTCATTACACCATTGCTGGATTCAGCAGATAGACAGATTACATTCTGTTCTTCTGGCTTTCTCCTGCACCCGTACCCTTATACTTGCTTCTTGCAGTGTTGAACTTATATCGTACAGTAAGCGAAACTTTGCTTGTTGACAATCCATCATAAACCGTTTCCTTCATTTTGCCGAAATGAGCAATCATGTGGCTATTGTTTGTTCCAAACAAATCATAGATGAAGAGCTGAAACGACAAACGGTTTTTCAAGAAAGCCTTATATACGGAAACATTCGTACAAAACATAGGCTTGTATAGATACTGGTTCTCCTCATGGCCTTTTGTAATATACGACATCATCCACGTAAACATTCCCAGCTTGGTGTTGAGGGTATTGTCAAAACGGAATGAAGCCATTGGCTTATTGAGCGATTTCCCATCGTGCGTCTCCATATCAAACCATTGCTTGTCAACGGATGCGGTAAACGAAGGATACCAGATGCCAAACGAAGGGCGCAAATTAATGGATGCCTCTACGTCATTATACGAATTCCCATTTACTGGCTTCATCAAGCCTATTGCAGGATTATCCTTATAAGTCTCCACTGTGGATATAATCGGATTGGAAGTATGGCTGTAGGTCATATCGAATGTCAACCATTTGTAAGCCAACTCGTAGTTGAGATTTCTGCTTATCTGAGATACCAGAAATGGATTTCCCGTTTCATACGTGTATCGGTTGTCATACTGAATGCCACTGCGCAAATTATGATAGGAAGGACGATTAATGTCTGCTGCATAGCTCAACTGTATCTGTACCTTGCCTACAGGCATCGATAAGCTAAGCGATGGGAACCAATTGCCGTACGACTTACTTTGCCCAGGCACATACTTGCCATATTCATAGTAATTGAAGTCGATGTATTCGTATCTCAGTCCTGCCTCCAAACTCAGATTACCGAAATCTCTTGAATAGGTCAAGAATGAAGATGTCATACTTTCTGTAATACGGCTGTCGTCATCCGACACGAAGTTGGTTGGCACAACCTGATACTTGGATGTGCGATGCGTGTTGGAATATTCACCACCTAAAGATAACTCACCACCCAACAAAGGATAGGAAAGCACCAACTTGGAAGCCAACAAACGATATTTCTTGTCTGTAAGGCTATGAACCGTCTGGCTTTGCGCGTCCATCCCCACCTCCTGATATTGTTCTTTTGTAACAACGTCCTCGTTATTCTTCGACCAAAGCCAGTCGGTATTGAAGTCGATGCCGAGTTTGCCAATCTTTCCTACATAGTAAACATTGCTTGAAAGTGTGCTCTTCTGCTCGAAGAAATTAGCGTGGCTGTCAGAGCTTTCTGTCTGATCTTCGTCTTGCAATATAGCAGTAGTCATATTGGCATCGCAGGTCTGTTTCGGATTTCTAAGAAAACCAAAGTTGGCACCTATAGAGTTGTTGGCATCCAACTGGTAGCTGGCATCCAGGCGAAAGTTCATGGCTTCGATAATACCTACTTGTCTTATCTCACTTTTCTGGTTCCAAGTCTTGTCAAGATAAGTCTTCTGCTGTAAGTCTTTATTGTCTGGTTGGTATTGTCTTGCTCCAAAGGCGTATGCGCCCAGCTCTAAGCCATTCTTGCGATAGCTCATATTCAATTGGCTAAACCCGCCGAAGTTTTTCTTTTCATCATATTCACCAGTAGTCTTCGCATCGAATCCGAATCCTTCACCCTGTATCTTCTTCGTTGTGATACGGATGACCGCCTTGGTGCTGGCTGCATAACGAGCATCCGGGTTAGTGATGACTTCCACCGACTTGATGTTATCTGAATGCAAACGGTCCAGCTCGCTTTTGTCTCTCATCTGTCGTCCATTGATATAGATAACAGGCTCACCGCGTCCGAATACCTTAATGCTGCCATTTTGGGCAGAAACGTTAGGGATGCGGTCGAGCAGGTGCTCCATGGTACCTGCCTTCTCAAGTACGGATCCGACAACGGTTGTCGTCATTCCGCCATTCTTCAGGATAGTCTTAGGCAGGGATGACTTCACGACTACTTCGCCGAGTATCTTACTGTCTTCTTCCATCTTGATAATGCCCACATTCTCGCCCTCACAATCCTTGCAGATTGTCTTGTAGCCTACGGATGTCACCTTGATGATTCCGCCGTTGCAGGAAGAGTCGATGGCAAAGGTGCCATCTTCTCCACTCACTGCGCCCTTGACGAAAGCCGAATCTGTTCTATTCAATAATACTACATTGGCAAACGCCAAAGGCTCTCCCTTGGTATTCATCACCTTGCCGGTGATATTCTGCGCCATCATCTGCGTCATAGCCGAGAGGCACAACGCTGTGGTCAAAATTACTTTTTCCTTCATATTGCTACAGTTTTGCTTGATTCTTTTATTTTTCTGCTGCAAAAGTATAGCTTTAAAGGAAAAAGCCTTTGACACAAAAGTGTATTTCTCAAGAGTGCGGCTCAAGAATTACACTTTTGTGTATAAAAAGAAAGGAAAATAGCACCTGGTATTTGAAGAAAATATCAAAAATGACTTTTTTAAGTGGGCTCAGTTTTTGATTATTCTTTTAAAAAATGACCTGAGTAGCAGGATGACGGTATACTATTTCGTTTTGCAGTCCGGTAAAACTGCTAAGCAGCGTTTTCCTTCTACTGTTTTGAGGATGCATCCTATTGTTTTTCTTCCTATGTTGCGTAAGATAGGAACTTTATTGATTGCTATCACTTCCACATAGTGTACTCCCGAATTAGGTACGTCCATTGGCAAGGTGCCATCGCCCTGCATTCCGGATTGACCGAATCTTTCTACGTCATCGAAACGTACATAACGATTGTTCTTGCCATCTATGAAACCTACACAGACAGAGTCGGCATTTGAGGCGATGGATGCGAATATCAGTTTTTCGTCGGCATTGCGCTTAAACACTCTGCCTCTTTCTCGCTGCAAGAGTTCTTCTACCGATACCTTGCACACCTTTCCGCTTTCGTAAACAAGAATCAGCCATCCTTCTTCTTCATCTTCATGTACAGCTAATTTCAGGCGGTAATCTTGCCAGTCATCTTCATCGAGTACCTTGTATTCGTCGGTTCCCATTAGGCAGATTACGGCCGTTGATGGTCTCCAACCTTCCTCGTATTCGTGGAGGGCATTGTTGCGTATGCGTGAAGTCTGGATGAAATCAGTTACAGGTGCAGATTCCACAGGTTTTACGATTTCTTTTTCCGATACAGTTTCTGGCATGACGGAATCGGTTTTCGTATCCTCTATATGAGGCGCAAGCTCTTGGGCTCTTTGCTGGCGGATAGCAAGGAACTTGTCACGATAGTTGTCGTTTACCTTTCGAGCCGATGTTCCCATGCGCTCAAAATACTCGTTGCCTACTGCTATTGGGGTAGGGCATGGGGCGACATCGATGATGAGCACTGCATTCTTCACGTCTTCATCGAAATGAGTATGGATGTAGTGGGCACCCGTTTGCCCCAGATAATAGACAATCTGATTATTTACATATACCTCATACTTATCGCGAGATCCTTTAAAGAGTTGATTCTTCAGATCCTCCTCCAATCCCATCTCATACCCAATGTCTGATACTCCCAAATACAGGTGTCCACCATCGGCATTGAGGAAAGCACACAATTCCTGCATGATCTTTTTAGTCTGAGCCTGAACATCTACCCGCATGGAATTCTCCGGATAGATGATAGAGGTTTTAAACTCGGTATGGAAATCTTCCTTTCCATAGTTTTTCTTATTGGAGGACGATTTCTGGAGTTTGAGAAGTGCTCTAATCTTATCCAAGATATCAACAGCTTGTGACAAAAGTCCCGATTTTTTGACGAAATTATGAGAGAGAACGAGCGAGGCGAGTTGCTGCAGTTGCGGATCTTCATTGCAACAGCTCCACCGGTAAAGTTCTTCATAATGGTCTTCACAGTCGAGACAGCCGATGATGCGCAGTTGCATGAAATCGTGTCGCAGGATGGCATTTCTATCGAAGAGTTCTGGGTCTGTATCAGCGATATGCTGTATTTTGCTTGTATCCACTTTGTCTAATACGGAAAAATCGTTGAGAATCTCCAAGAGGGCCAATCGGCTGTCATAGTAGCTGATTCGCTCTTTGTTTTCCAGGATAATGGCCAACAGCCGGCAGAAATTCAGATAATTGTATGCCTTGAGATTGTCTTCTTCCAGGGTAGCTTTGGCTTCAATGATGCACATTAATTCACACACATAGACAGGCTCAAGCGGGTGGGATGCTGCCCATTCATCTTTTTCAGCCAGCGGGTTGTATACTTCTTTCTTGCTATACCCCAGCATCAGCTGGTGAAAGGCTTCTGCTGTATTAAATCGGCTTTCAGGAGCCTCACGCACATAGGTGGCGTTCAAATAGCCATTTGTACCTTTCGAGATATTTTCCACTTCTACAATCATTCCCTTTCTCAATTCCTCTACAGTCATGTCCTGCGCAGGAGCGACAGAAACGGACAGACCTTCACTGCTGATGGCTGGTACTCGCCCGATATCGGCTCCACGATTATTGAGCAGGCAAGTGAGTCTGGAGTTATAGAAAATATCATTCACGCGCACCTCTTCTTCATAATCTTCAATCATTTCGCTCAAGGCTAACACGTATGTTCCATCTGGATTCATGTCTTTTAAATAGGCTCTGAGCACGAGTGGCTTGTCGAGATATTGGAAGGATTTAATGCTTACTTCGCCGGGATAGTATGGTACCACATCTTCCAGTACATTCAGGGTGCCTGTGCATTCATATCCCTCCTCAATAACTTGGCATTCGAACATGAGCTGTCCGGCTAATTGCTTAGTTATAATGATGCTTGTTTCGTCGTCTATATCGAGTTTTCTTCTCTTATCACTGCCGGATTTTCGCTTATTGGAAAAGAGAGAATGGTTGATATACATCCATAGTTGCTTGTAGTGCTCGATGGTAGTACCCACTTTTCCTCTCATGTTTACTGGCGGTTTCTCGTCCAGATGAATGCTGAGTCCGTGCCACAATCCCATTCTTGAAGGGAAAGGCAGATAGAGATTTTCTTTGTTGAGATTCTTCGGTTGTATGGCTATGGTTTGTTCATTGACAGTGAGAATGGTCTGTTCTCCTTCGAACTTAGCGGATTCGAAATTTTCTACCGGTTCATTGTTTTCCTGCGAGCAGAGCATATTGGCGATGATGAATGCATCATCACAATTGAAAGGTAGGGTAGCATCAAATTCTGTTGCCGTGAAAAGTGATCGGAATGCTTTTTGCAGTGTTTTGTTAGGATCGCTCACGTTCATCAGAGATACCAGTCGGTAGAGTAGTGCCTGGATGAGTTGAGAATCATATATCTTATGAGTAGAATGGTTACTGAGCATCAGTTCTGTCACCAATACCTGAATCATAGTCTCCTTTGTGGCAGAATCGCTGGTAAGTTTGTCGGTCTGCGCATAAGTAAAATCCACGTAACTTTGTAGCAGTTTGAGCCATTGCATCTGGAATGGTGTACGTGTCCAGAGATATACTTCCTGCTTACGGAGTGTGGAAAGAATTTTGCCTATCTGTTTTTCCATGATAGAGACATCAAGCATGAAAATACACTGCATGATGCAGAATTGCTTTCTTGGTTGGTAGATGTAGGCACAGTCAGCGAGTGTAGAGAGGATATGCTCGATGGTATCTTCTGCTTTTCCTTCCTTAAGAATTTGGATGGCCTGGATATAATAAGACAGCAGCTCGATAACATCTGTAAATCTTTGCTCTAATAATATGCGTTCTGCTTCTTTGCACCGGGGCAGTAGTAAGTTACTCTGCAGGGTACAGAGACAATGATAGCGTATGTTTTGGAGTAAAGCTTGAAGTTGGTTCTGGGAAATATTTTGGGAGATATTTGAAATCCAGCGATGACATTCCACATCGAACATATCAGATGGAGTATCACCTAACATCAGTTTTCTGAAATTCTCTGTATTCCAGCTGGCAATATCTGTTCCTTCTTGTTTTTTATCGTTTTCCGAATTTGTGTCTGATTCATCAGTTTGTTCCTTTTTCTGCGTATCTTCTTGCAGAATTTTCTGGTGGATGACTTCAAATATTTCCTGCAGTTCCTTTTCTGAGAGCGAGAATTCTGATTTCTCAGCTCCCAGCACTTCAACGAGTTTTACCTCCATATAGTTTTGTCTGAACTTCACGATCCTGCATCTTACTCTTGGTGTAAGAGCGGCATTGATATTAGTTTCACGGTCCATCATTGCCGTTAAACCATATTGATCTTCCAACTGGTATTTGTCGGTAAGAGTCAGTTTGATTTTAAAATCCACTTCCTCATTTTCATGGTAATAGCTTCTCATGAGGAGGTCGATATTTTGTGAGATAAAGATTTTTCCATTTGACGTTGTTAGCAGCTTGCAGTCAAGAAAATCGGGTAGGGGTAGCCTCCTTTGAAATGCAAGTTGGGCTATCTTATAAATTTTACCTTCCCATTCGATGATAAACTTGTGCTCCTCTTCATCAGAGCGCAAGACTTTTGCTTTGATATATTTATAATTATCCATTTTATATAATAATTTTACTTCGTTTTCAATTACTGCGCTAAATTACTAAAAAAATCTGATATGTATTAAAAATGAGCGAAAAAATCATTTTTATTCTTCCCTTTTTCCATTATTTCTTTGTCTATTATCTGTCATAATTACTTCGTTTTCTTATTTACTCATTGTTTATTACTTTCGCTAGTGTCCCGTTTAAACGAGACGACATCTATTTAATTTATTTATAATCAATTAGTTATTCATTTAAAATCGTGTATTCGATTTGA
>ENA-OOWC01000203-OOWC01000203.1-human-gut-metagenome-genome-assembly--contig:-NODE-203-length-14480-cov-2.219411_pt1 | contig 14480 bp, 7 predicted proteins | sample MGYA00241403_ERZ501313 | MGnify/ENA primary metagenome ERZ501313 (study PRJEB25962, sample SAMEA2042360) | human gut metagenome | biome: human gut; feature: human-associated habitat; material: faeces... | reverse complement strand
GTGGAGGGCACAGGAAATGCCGCCGTCACGGACCTTGACGGTAATTATACATTGACGAAAGTCCCTGCAGGAGCCAAGCTCGAGGCTTCCTGTCTGGGTTATACCAATGTCACCAAACCTGCTGCAGAAAAGGTGGACTTCGTGCTCTCCACAAGCACGGAAATGCTTTCTGAGGCAGTGGTTACCGGTATGACTACCACTGACAAACGTCTCTTCACAGGAGCGACCGACCAGCTTTCTGCCGTGGATGTAAATATCAGCGGTGTGGGTGAAATCAGCCGTTCGCTCGAAGGAAAATCAGCCGGCGTCTCAGTCCAGAACGTGTCCGGAACCTTCGGTACTGCGCCTAAGATCAGAGTCAGGGGTGCCACCTCCATTTTCGGAGATTCCAAGCCTCTGTGGGTTGTCGATGGCGTCATAATGGAGGATGTGGTCAATGTGGATGCCAATTCCCTGTCATCCGGAGATGCCACGACATTGATCAGTTCCGCGATAGCAGGCTTGAACTCTGACGACATCGAGTCCTTCCAGATCCTCAAGGACGGTTCCGCGACTTCCATCTACGGAGCGAGGGCAATGGCGGGTGTCATTGTCGTGACCACCAAGAAAGGAACTCCTGGCGTGACCCGCGTGAACTACAACGGTGAATATACCATGCGTCTTGTCCCTTCATATTCCGAGTTCAACATCATGAACTCACAGGAGCAGATGTCGGTCTATGAGGAAATGTACCAGAAGGGATGGCTCAACTTCACCAGCAGCGTATATAATTCGCAGGGCGGTGTTTACAGCAAGATGTCCCAGTTGATGAACACATACGATTCCACGACCGGAAAATATCTGGTTGAGAATACTGAAGCTGGAAGAAAGGCATATCTCCGCAAGGCCGAGATGCGCAACACCGACTGGTTCAGCGAACTTTTCCGTCCGACGGTGCAGCACAGCCACTCTGTCAGCATCACTTCCGGTTCTGAGAAAGGCAGTTACTATGCGTCTCTGGGCGCGCTGGTCGATCCGGGCTGGTCTGTCCAGAGCAAGGTGAACAGATATACCGCGCTTTTCAACACGTCTCAGAAGATATTCAAGGATTACATCACCCTGAACATCATCGGAAACGCCTCATACAGGCAGCAGAGGGCGCCTGGCTCGCTGTCGTCTTCCACAAACCTCGTTGAGGGCTCGGTTAAGCGTGATTTCGACATCAACCCGTATTCTTACGTCCTCCGTACTTCGAGGACACTGGATCCGGACGAGTTCTACACCAGGAATTATGCTCCGTTCAATATCAAGCACGAGCTGGAGAACAACTACATTGACTTGTCTGTGCTCGACACGAAGTTTCAGGCGGAGATCAAGGCGAAGCCGATAAAAGGTCTCGAACTGTCCGCCCTCGGTTCCGTAAGATATCAGCTGTCAATGACTGAGCACAATATCAGGGACAATTCCAACCAGGCCGAGGCTTACCGTTCTGCTGCCACCAAGATCATCATGAACGCGAACCCTTACCTGTACAAGGACCCGGACAATCCGACAGGGGACAAGTACACGGTCCTGCCTCAGGGAGGTATCTTGAAAAAGAATGACTACTCGGCACTCAGCGTGGATTTCAGAGCGTCAGGAACATACAATACCGCCATTGCCGACAAGCATATCATCAATGCTTTCGCTGCGGTGGAAGTCAATTCGCTGGACAGGCACGCAAGCTCTTTCGACGGATGGGGACTTCAGTATGAGGCCGGTGAGACTCCGTTCTATATCCTGGACCTGTTCAAGAAACAGCTTGAGCAGAATTCATATTACTACAGCCTGAACAATACGCACGAGCGCAATGTCGCTTTTGCCGCTACTGCTTCATATTCATACAATTACAGATACACCATCAACGGAACATTCCGTTACGAGGGCTCCAACAGACTCGGAAGGGCGAGAAGCGCCCGCTGGCTGCCTACATGGAATGTCGCCGGCAAATGGTCTGCGGATCAGGAAGAGTGGTTCGATGCGCTGAAACCGGCATTGTCCAGCATGAACTTCCGTGTATCATATTCATTGACAGCGGACAGGGGCCCGGCGTGGGTGAACAACTCTACTGCATTGTTCTATCCGAGCACTCCGTGGCGTCCTGCCACCAATATCAAGGAGCCGTCGCTCTACCAGTCCTCCATCGAGAACTCCGAGCTTACATACGAGAAGAAGCATGAGTTCAATGTGGGAGCTGACCTCGGTTTCATCGACGACCGCATCCTCCTGTCATTCGACACTTACAAGAGAAATAACTTCGACCTTATCGGAAGTGTTGTCACTCAGGGACTTGGCGGTGTTTCCAACAAATACGGAAACGTGGCTTCCATGAAGTCTTCCGGAGTGGAGCTTTCGCTTACCACCAAGAATATCGTCAAGAAGGATTTCTCCTGGACTACGAACTTCATATTCTCGCACATGAAGAACACCGTGACCAAGCTCAAGACTTACCAGACAATGATCAGTTATCTGACAGGTTCGGGCTATTCTATGGAAGGAATGCCTCGCGGCGCCGTGTTCTCACTGCGTTTCATGGGGCTTGACGAGATGGGTATCCCGACTTTCCTGAACAAGGACGGGGAAATCACTTCCACGAACATCCAGTTCCAGGAAATGAACAATTTCAGCAACCTCAAGTATGAGGGGCCGATTGACCCGACCATTACCGGAAGCTTCGGCAACATGTTCAAGTTCAAGGGGTTCACGATGAATGTCTTCATGACTTACTCCTTCGGAAATGTGGTAAGGCTGGACCCTATCTTCTCCAACAGCTATTCGGACCTTACCGCCATGCCGAGAGAGTTCATGGACAGATACATCAACCCGGGTGACGAGAACATTACCAACGTGCCTGTAATCGCAAGCAAGCGTCAGAACAACAGCATCAGCAATCTCAGCATTGCCTACAATGCCTACAACTACTCTGACCAGCGTATTGCCAAGGGCGATTTCATCAGGCTCAAGGAGGTTTCATTGGGTTATGAACTTCCCAAGACTGCAGTTGAAAAGCTCAGACTGAAGAGCCTTTCATTCAAGATACAGGGAACCAATCTCTGTCTTCTGTATGCCGACAAGAGGCTGGAAGGACAGGACCCTGAGTTCCTCAATGCCGGCGGTGTCGCAGTTCCGATGCCGAAGCAGTTCACATTGACCTGCAAGATAGGATTTTAAATCAATGCGGATATGAAGAAATTTATAACATATTCATTGGCAGTTCTTTCTCTGATCGGGGGATTGACCTCCTGCGACAAGTTCCTGGACAAGCTCCCGGACAACAGAACTGAACTGAATTCGACTGAAAAGATACAGAAACTGCTTGTTTCCGCTTATGCTTCAAGAACTTACGTGAGATTTTTCGAGTATGCGTCGGACAACTGCGAACTCTATAGCGAAGGAAACAAGAATACGTCCAGACTCATTGAACAGAATTATAACTGGGAACCGATAGAGGAAGCGGACAACGAGAGCAACGTGAATACCTGGCAGGCATATTACAATATGATTGCCACCGCGAATGCCGCTCTTCAGGCTATTGCCGAGCAGGGTACTCCTGAGGAGATGCTCCCATATAAGGGTGAGGCACTTCTCTGCCGCGCTTACGCTCACCTCTGTCTGACAATGATCTACTGTCTCCCTTATCATCCTCAGTATGCGTCTCAGTATCTGGGAGTTACCTATATGGACAAGCCGGAGACCACATTGAATCCGAAATACAGCCGTGGTACTCTTGCCCATGACTACGAGATGATCCAGAAGGATATCGAGGAAGGACTTCCTCTTCTGAACGACGAGGCATGGTCAGTTCCGAAATATCATTTCAACAAGAAGGCAGGCTATGCGCTTGCGACCAGGTTCTACGTCTATAGCAACCAGTGGGAGAAAGCGGTTGAGGCTGCAAATGTGGTGCTCGGCACTAACCCTTCCGAAATGCTCCGTGACTGGGCTGCGACCAGCAAGATGGCCTGGGCTTATGATACCAGGGCATTGAACTATATCAATCCTACGAACAAGGTGAACCTGCTGATCATTCCGCTCTATTCTGCAAACGGCGGTCTGTTCAATGCATGGTCCGCTACCGGCGGAAGATATGCGCACACCAACAGGATCGCCAAGATGGAGACTGTCCGTGCGAAGCGTCCTATGGGCGGTGCCTATGATACCGGCAAGCAGGACAATACCCAGTATATCTACCAGATGGTTCCGTTCTACTGGGCCGACCTCATAACCAACAAGGTGTACTGGCCGAAATGGCCTTCCCAGTGGGAGGTCGTGGATCCGGTGGCCGGTACCGGTTATGTCCGCAGCACGATGGTGGCCCTCGATGCCAATGAAGTGCTTCTGAACAGGGCTGAGGCCTATATCCAGCTCAAGGAATATGACAAGGCTGCTGCAGATATGGATACCTGGAGCTGTTCAATGTACAAGGTCGGAACCAACGGAATCCGTCATCTGACACGCGAGCTGATCGATGAGGTTTACGGCGACCCTTCTTCATCATTGTACATCAAGGAATATACGAGGGAGGAGCCTACTTCCAGGAAACCGATTCATCCGCATGGATTCACTGTAGAGCCTGGTACTCAGGAAAATATGACACAGTGCCTGCTGTTCTGCAAGAGAATCGATTCGCTGGAGGAGGGACTCCGCTGGATGGACCTCAAGAGATACGGAATCACCATAGACAGGTTCGATGACACCGAATACGACGACGCTACGACCTCAGGATTCGAGGCTACTGTCACATTGCCTTACAATGACTTGCGCCGCGCATTCCAGATTCCTTCCGAGTCCATAAAAACCGGTCTGGAGCCTAACCCGCGCAACAATGCGGAGACCCCTGACCATCCTTTCGTCAAATATCTTTAAGGAGGAATGAAGATGAAAAAGTATATATCAATGATATTGGCAGCCTGCTCTGTGCTGGTGATGTCGTCCTGTACCAAGGATGAAGTCAGCTCCGAGAGCATTTTCAAGGAAGAGAACCACAGATATACCGAGTTCGATTCATGGCTGCAGAGAAATTATGTGGAGCCTTACAATGTCCGTTTCGAATACCGTATGCCGGACAGGGAGACCAGCTTCAACTACTGGGTATCACCTCCTAACATCAAGGAGTCGATCATGATTGCCAAGCTTATCAAGTTCACGACTCTTGAGGCCATGGTGGAGATGATGTCTTCCGGAGACGAGACCGAGGATCCTGCATTGTTCGTGAAATCATATTTCCCGAAGGTGCTCTTCCTCGTGGGCAGTTTCGAGATAAGTAGCAGCGGTTCCACGGCTCTCGCATCTGCGGAGAACGGCCTTCAGATCAACATCCTGGGCGTGAACTTCTTCGAATACCATAAGGATGCGGAGAGAATCGCGGGCACTATGCTCCACGAGTTTACCCATATTCTCGACGGTATCCACGGCTCTCCAGCAGAGTTCAAGGACATTACCCTCAGCGACTATGTGGGCGACCGCTACACTTCCCTTACCGATGACCCTTATCAGAAAGGATTTGTCAGCAACTATGCGCGCTCCCACTACAGCGAGGATGTGGCAGAGACCGGCGGACGTCTGATTTCCCTTACGGAAGAGGAAAGAGAGGCAATGATAGCCAAGGCAGGTCCTGTGGGCGGCCCTCTAATGAGAAAGAAATATGACATGCTTAAGAAATGGCTCAAGGATTCCTACGGAGTGGATTCCGAAAGATGGTGTGAAATCTATCATCGCCGTATCGCTCAGCTGGACAGCCTGGATTGGGAATCACTTGACGAATAAACCCTGAATCGATATGAAAAGAATTATAACATATATTCTGTCAGCGATGATGCTGCTCTCTTTTGCTTCCTGCTACAAGAGCGACAGAATCTTCGACGAGACGGCCGCACAACGTACAGAAGACCGCATCGAGCTCTGTCGCAGTGCGCTGGTAGCCCGTGAAACCTGGGTTATGGAGTATTTCCCGGATGAGGACCTCCGTTACGGCGGATGGATTTATGTCCTGCAGTTCTCACCGGACTATACAGTGAAAGCATGGTTCGAGGGAGCCGGTTTCATACCTCAGACAGACCCTGTTACGGAGTCAGAATACAAGGTGGAACTGGGTACTGGTCCGATGCTGAAATTCTGCACCAACAATGACTACATACATTTCTTCTCCTTCCCTGGAGGCCCGAACGGTGGCGGATATCGCGGCTGGGGCGGTGATTTCGAGTTCACCGTCATGTCGATTTCCGACAACTATGACGAGATCATCCTGAAAGGCCTGAAGTCATTCAACAGAATACGGCTCACACCGCTTTCCGGCGATGAAACACCTGAAAGCTATATCGCCAAGGTGCATGCCAGCGAAAAGGCCGTGACCAAAAAGTCATTCGACCTTTGTGTGAACGGCAAGGTGATCGGAACTGCTACCAGGGAATCTCTTCCTGATTTCAACAATTACGAGAGATACTACAAGAGCAAGATCTGGACATTGTCCTACGAGATGCCTGTCCAGGCCACTGACGAGAACGGCAACCCGATGACAGACGAAAGCGGCGCTCCGGTTTACAAATCCGAGAAGGTCGTGGAGAATGTCTGTGCCATAAATCTTCCTGACGGAGTGATGAAGCTTTACAAGCCATATTCGTTCAAGGGCAACTGCATCGACGGACTGGACGGCCAGACTGTCAGCGAATTCAAGTGGACGCATGGAGTGTTCTCATCCAGGGACTACTATTCTGGAACAGATTCGTTCTATCAGATAACTCTTCAATAATATAGTAGATGAAAAACAGAATAATATATATGACGCTTCTTTCCGCATTGACCCTGACCGCCTGCGGAAAAGAAGAAGCGAATGAGCCGGAGAAAGATGCGCCGATGACTTCTTCGGAGTACATTTCATTCAAGGTGTCAGCCTCCTCGCCTTCTGAGTCGGCTGTCATCACCTGGGAAGCGGTTTCTGACCGTATCGGAGTGTTCGTTTCCGAAGCCGGTACCGGTTCGGCGTTGAATGACAATGCCTATTATGACGCATATACATCCACCGCATCATCCCGTTTCTTCCCGCTCCGTGACGCTGACAAGCTCAAATGGGAAGACGACAAGAAATATGACGTGGCCCTGTATTATCCGTTCACTACCAAGATGACGGATGCTACCTCGATTCCGGTTTCGGTAGCCGAAAATCAGGTGGTATCGATTCCTCTGACCACGACGCAGCTGAAGAGAAGCCAGATCTTCGTATCTTCAGTCAAATCAGTTGAGCGCCCGGACAACGGCATTCTCGAAATGTCACTTGCGCCTGTCCTCGCATTCGTGAAGGTCAATGTTTCTTCCAATCTGCCTGTGGCCTGCAATTCCATCAAGCTCACAGGCGAAGACGGAACGGCACTTGCCTTCAAACATGCCAAATATGACCTGTTCACTTCCAGCCTCTCTGAAATAGACTCGGTAAGTTCTGTGATCAATGTCAAGCCAGCTTCACCTGTATATCTCAGGCGCAAGGCTACAGAGTTCATTGTCAATGTTAATCCGCAGTATGCCGGCAAGACATTGACCATAGACTGCGACCTCGAAGGCGCTGACTTTGAGAAAGTTGTCGTGGATGTTCCGGAAGGCGGATTCAAGCCGGGAACCTGCGTTTCCTACAATGTCGGAATGACCGCAGACCCTGTGCTCCTGAGCGCGGACGGTACTGCCAACACCTATATCGTGAACAAGGCTGACTGCCTCTATGCTTTCAATGCGAAGGTAAAGGGCAACGGCAGTACGAAGAGCATCAGCTGGAGCTACGACGGGGAACCGCACAGTACCGCGTTCGATGCAGCTTTGACCCCTTCTTCAGCAGAACTTCTGTGGTACAGCATCCCTGAAGGCGAGGGCGGATTTGTCAATGCAAGTCCTGTCTCTGTCGGAAGCGTGATGTATGACGAAGTTGACGGCCTCGTCTATTTCAAGACACCGAAGACTTTTGTGAACGGCAATGCCGTGATCGCTGCTTTGAATGAGTCCGGCGAAATCATCTGGAGCTGGAACATCTGGGCCGTAGAAGGCTGGGATGCCGATGCGACTTCCAGGAAGGCCGGCCGTTATACGGTCATGGACCGCAACCTCGGAGCTGTGCTCGGACTTTCTGCTAAGGATATCTCTGACAATGTGAAGGCAGCCGGAGCCATCGGCAACTACTATCAGTGGGGCCGTAAGGATCCGTTCCCTGCAGCATCTGAGTATAAATCGGCTACGAATGTACAGGAGGGCTGGGGCAACCCTGCTTACACCACCCTGGATGAATATAAAGTCGATGGGGAGAAGATCTTCTCTTCCGACAGGGCCAAGAACGCCAGGATGCTCCATGCGGAGCTCGGTTCGGGCTATTCGCTCCAGCAGGCCGTGGACGAGTCCGTAAAATATCCTCACAAGTGGATGTTCGGCGGCAACAACGATGCTGTCTATCCTCAATACAGTTGGTTCTCCGGAGAAGGCGACTTCCAGGCAAAATCCATTCTGGACAATGAGCAGTGGCGCTATCTCTGGGGCAGCACTGACAACATCAGCAATGATAAGACCATCTATGACCCGTGTCCGGCAGGTTGGAAAGTGCCGACAGCAGATGCCTATGCGACATTCTTCGCTTCTTCCGGTTCCGCTGCGGGCGGTCATGGAGTCTATGTTTCCGAATATGACCTCTATTTCCCATTTGCGGGACAGAGAAAGGCCGGTTTCGGTGGCTCAGTCATTTCGGCTTCAGGTGAAGTTATGATGGCTTCTGCAAGTGTCGCCAACTCTCTTTATCCGATCCGCTCATCTGTCGGCTCGAACGGCGCAGGTGCAAAGATCACTCAGAGCAACAGCTACTCCGGTGCCGGACTGCAACTTCGCTGCGTGAAGGAAAATGTGGAAGGAAAAGCTCCGGGATACGGCAAACAGACCGGTCACAGGGCAGCACTTATGGGCGACTCCATCACAAGGACCTGGAAAGACCGCGGCCGTCTTGCCTTTTTCACCGAGAACAGCTACCTTAACTGTGGAATCGATGGACAGACCTCAAGCAATATGATTGACCGTTTCGGTCCGAACATCGTAGATGACAATCCTCAATGTGTGGTGATTACCTGCGGTACGAATGACCTTGCTGAAAATATGTCCGGTGATGGCTACAGGGTTCACGTGAGCAAGGAGAATCTTCTTGCCAACATCGCCCTTATGTCCAGGATTGCCGAAGATATGGGAGTTCCTGTCATACTCGGTTCGATTTGTCCGACAAGGAGCATGTGGTGGAAACCGGATGCATGGAAAGCGGAGTTTGACGGAGACTACATCGCATCTAAGGTTATCGAGGCCAACAAGCTCATCAAGGCTTATGCTGCCGAGAGAGGCTATCGTTATGCAGATTACCACAGCGCTCTGAAAAATGATCAGAACGGTCTTGCTGACGAGTACTGCTGGGTATTCGGCAAGAATGCCGACGGAACATTGAACCTTGATTCCGTTCATCCGAATGCGAAGGCATTCCTTGTTATGGAAGGGATTCTGAAACCTCTCATTGACGCCGCACTTTACGACCCGTCAGAGGCTAACCCTGGAGGCGGAAAGATAGACGATATGGATAAATGGAAATGGTAAACTGTTAATGCGTAAAATTATGAATATCAAATATATATCAATGATTGCCCTGGCATCTGCCCTGGTCGGCTGTTCCAAGAACGGACAGATGGAAGAGGACATCCTGCCTGACGGACCTGCCTTTTCTGCTGATTTCCTGCAGCAGGAAGTGCAGAGCAAGGTGACTCATACCGATGACGGCAATGCATTGAAACTCGCTTGGGTGAAATCCGACAAAATCGGAATCTGGACAGAGGCTGAAGGCAAGTCCCTCCAGTCCAACAGCGCATATCTCGCTGACCAGGAAGGTACCGGAACGACGTTTTCATATCAGTCCCGTGCTCAGAGAATCCGCTGGGCAGGGGACAATATCCCGCAGTCGTTCTATGCCTGCTATCCTTTCAATGCCGACAGAGGCACGGATCCGCATAAGGCAAAGGTGGGGATTTCTGCATCCCAGTCCCAGTACTCAAGCGGCTCTACATCGCATCTTGCTGAAAATGACTTCATCTGGGCTGCCGTGGAGAATGTCACCAAATCCGATGATGCGGTGAACCTTACTTTCCATCATGCTTTCTCCGTACTGGATCTGGAACTGACCACTGATACCAGGATGAAGCTGGATGCATTGATTTTCCGCTGCACCTCCAACAAGGATGCTGCTGTGGCATTTGAGAACGCCAGCATTGACCTGAGTACCGGCAAACTGGATCTTACAGGGGCGACAACCTCGCCTGAAGTGCGTCTGGACTGCGATTTTGCGACTTCCTGGCCGGCAGCATCGCATGTTTACCTGGTCTTCAACCCGGCGCTGGCAGGGGAGACCATGCAGCTGGTTGCGGTCATCGGAGGCAAGGAGAAGCTGATCATGGAGAAACAGGTTCCGGAAGGAGGCTTCCCGGCAGGCAAGGTGATCAATGTGGTGGCTGATTATGAGGTGCCGGGTGATGTTGCCATCAAGATCAAGGATCTGGGTGAACTTTCCACATCCAACTGCTACCTCGTTTCCGAGGCCAACCAGTTCTACAAGTTCAAGGCTACAGTGAAGGGTAACGGCTATATCCCTGCAGCGCTTTCAGCCGTGACTGGCTCTGCGGACATTGCTCCGAAATCCGTCCTCGTCCTCTGGTACAACACCGTCCAGAAGGACAACAAGTGGGTGGACGCCTGTCCGATTCTGCTTTCGTCGCTGGTGTTTTTCAGGGACTATGTCTATTTCGACACGCCTAAGGAATTTGTCCCGGGCAATGTCGTGATTGCGGCATTCGCCGAGGAGGGCGTTACCTACGACAATATCGAGGTGGATGAGAATAAGAATATCACCAATGCGACGCTTCTCTGGAGCTGGAACATCTGGGCTGCAGATGGTTATGACCCGGATGCGACGGCTGTCATCTCCGGAGGTAAAACCTTCATGGACAGGAATATCGGAGCGGCGATTTCCGGTGTCGGCTCTAAAGGTGAATATGAGCCTGCCTATGCAGTGGGCAACTACTATCAATGGGGCAGAAAGGATCCGTTCCCGTCCATTGCGGACTATTGCAACTATTGGCCTTGCCAATACGCCAACACTCTCATCGGAACTCCTACATACACTCCGATCGTAGCTTTGAGGGTCAATGGCCAGAGTGCTGCGAAGAATGTGGACAACCAGGTCTGGGGTTACCGGACAAAAGACGACGGTTCGTTCAACATTGATTCGTCTTGGCATACTATAGAGAGGAACAGCATCGCGGCTCCGTCTTCGTACAACAGCGTCTTTGCTGGTTACGCCGTGGAGCATCCTTATGTTTATATCCTGAATTCGAAATATCCTGACGGCGGCTATTATCCGTGGGTAACGACCAATGACCAGAGCTACAGGGCGTTCTGGGGTGGTTCTGAAGCGAAGAAAACTCTCTTCGACCCATGTCCTGCAGGCTGGCGTGTCTGCAACAAGGCTGAGGCTCAGTCGTTTATGCAGACTGTTTTCAGCAGCGCCACACAGGCTGCCAATCTTGTCGGATATGAGTATGACGGACATTATCTGCCGATGACCAGTTCGCGAAGCAACACGCATTTCAGGACTGAGACCGTGAAGTCTTGCGGATACGAGACCATATCCTACATGTGGACATCGGAATCAGTTGCGGCCCACAATTGCGGATATGCCTATGCTGCTGCGATGGTCGCTCCGCCAAATTATGCGGACAAGAACCAGCCGAAGACTCTCAAGGAAGTGAGAGTTGAAGACAACAAATACTTGGCGTCAAGTTGCCCAGTCCGCTGCGTGAAAGAATAAAAGTTTAACTAATTAATAACATTAATCATGAACAAAAAACAGAACGGAGCAGCTGCTCCAAAGCGTTATGAATCACCGGCTCTGGCGATTCTCGATGTGAACCTCGAAAACGGTTATGCCAGCGGCGGCGTGGATAAGAACGCTGTGAATGACATGCCTTACTGGGATGAATGGGAAGAAGTTAAAACTCGCTAATAACTTATGAACATGAAAAAGTCATTGATATGTATTCTGGCACTTTCGGCTATAGTCGGCTGCCAGAAATCTGAAGTGTCAGAGCAGATTTCTGCTGAAGGGGAGTCTTCTGTTGTTATCGTAGGCTCTTTTCCTGAAACCAAGACTTCGTTTGTAGATGAAGGCAATGTAATGAAGACCGAGTGGGTGAAAGATGATGCGTTGGGAGTTTATTGGTATAAGGGGGGGGCGATTGAAGGTGTCGGAACAGGAGTGGCTGACAAACAGTTAAATGACAGAATAACTGCAAAGGAAAGTGGCAGCACTACTATTTTTAAGATAGATAATTATTACCTTGCACAGGCTAGGGTAAAGTACTTGACCTACGCCTATTATCCTTACAATGCATCAGCAGGTAAGGATCCGTTTGCCGTAAAATTTGTCGTGCCATCCTCTGTTGTTCAGACTTCAGCTGGTGATGCATCCCATTTGAACGCGACGGATTTGCTTTATAGTTCTGTTATGGCGGAGTGGGATTATAAGAACGATGAGACAAAGAATGTGAAAATGACATTCTCTCATGCGCTTTCAGTTTTGAACATTGCTCTTACATCCGCACAAAGCAATTACAGCGTTTCTGACATTAGAGTTCGATTTGAGGACGAGAGTGAAATTTTCTCTGTTACAGAGGGAAGCGTAAATCTTTCAGATGGTTCATTGACTCTTACTTCCGGAACTCCTGAAATTTCCCTGCATTTCAATGAGGCGGCAAAACTTTCTGCGACTCCTGTAAATGCCTATATGACAATCACTCCTGGCCATGCAGGAAAAACATTCTCTGTATATGCCACAGTCAACGGAATTGAAACAAAACTCGGTTCGAAGAAAGTTCCTGCATCAGGACTTCCTGCTGGAGTGAAAGCTGCACTTTCATTCGAGGTCAAGGTCAATGAGATTAAAGCCGAATATACGGATTTGAGCACAGCAGGAGTTGCTAACTGTTATCTGATATCCGCTCCTGGCAATTATAAATTCAAAGCTACTGTTAAAGGTAATGGTGTGGTTCCGGAGATGCTTTCATCTGCTGTGGCTTCTGCTGAAATGACTCCTAAATCAGCGTTGGTTTTGTGGTATAATACCAAGTATGACGGTAAAAAACCTTGGAATGATGCGAGTCCTGTTTATGTGAATAGTGTCAGCCTTGACAATGGATATATCTGCTTATCGACTCCGAAAGAGTTCGTTCCGGGTAACGTGGTTATAGCTGCATTTGCGGAAGAGGGCGTGACATATGACAATATCACTGTCGATGAAAAACGCAACATTACCAGTGCGACTCTACTCTGGAGTTGGAATATCTGGGCTGCCGAAGGCTATGACTTTGACGCTGACGCTATAACCGTTGGTGGATATAAGATGATGAACCGCAACTTAGGTGCAATCTTGGATGTAAGTTCTACAAGTGGTGAATACGAACCTGTGAATACCGTGGGCAACTTCTATCAGTGGGGTCGTAAGGATCCGTTCCCTACATTCGACAATTATAAATTTGCATATCCTTGCGTCAATGAATACAAATTGTTGACTATCCCTACGTACACTCCGGTTAAGGCGCTTCAATTGAATCCTCAGAGTAACTCCAAAGACTTGAACGAGCAGATATTCGGATATGAAACAAACGCGGATGGTTCAGTGAATGTAAATAAGTCTGAGAATCTTATCGCCAAATCTGCTTTTGCCAAATCAACCGATGGCTTGGACGTATATTTGGATTATGTGACCAGAAATCCTTATATGTTTGTGAGAGGCACTGGCCCAAATGGAAGCCTTGAGTATAGCAATTATAATTGGTATTACAAGAGTGACAGCGATCAGACGTTCAAAGCCCTATGGGGTGACCCTGACAGTGGAGCCGGGCGTAAAATTGAAAAATCTTTGTATGACCCGTGTCCGGCTGGCTGGCGTGTTATGACCAAGGAAGTGGTAGATGCCTTTGTAACTGCATTTAATGCTGAAGGAGCGGCTTCTGTGGATCAAAGTCTTCATGGTATGAACTTTAATAATAGTTATTTTCCATTTAGTGGAGATGGTCGAGAGTATAACGATTTTAGGGTAGTCAATTCAGCAATTGGCAATGTTCCGGCACCGGCAGTGTTCTGGAATGCTTCTGCCTCCGACTGTTGGAGCGGCTATTGGTATCCAAGCCGTTTGCAATTGAATGCGCCAGCTAAAGCCACAATTACTAGTATTCTAAAAGCAGAGAAAAAAATAGATAAGTGTGGTGCACAAGGTTATCCAGTCCGCTGCGTAAAAGAATAACATCTGATCAATTGATACACACAAAGGGTGGCCGAAAATCTCGACCACCTTTTTTCATTGCCTTTTCCGAAGTAGCCGAAGTAGCCGAACGGGCGGGCAGCACGGCGGACGT
>ENA-OOWC01000179-OOWC01000179.1-human-gut-metagenome-genome-assembly--contig:-NODE-179-length-15070-cov-5.656210_pt1 | contig 15070 bp, 9 predicted proteins | sample MGYA00241403_ERZ501313 | MGnify/ENA primary metagenome ERZ501313 (study PRJEB25962, sample SAMEA2042360) | human gut metagenome | biome: human gut; feature: human-associated habitat; material: faeces... | reverse complement strand
CTCTCGGTTATCTTGAAAGAACACGTCTAACAGTGACAACTGCGGTCAAGCAAATACAGTCCGATTGCAAAAGTACGAAAAATAATTGAGAAAACAGCAACAACAATTGAAAAAGTCTATCTTTTGCAGCAAATTTAAGACAATTTAAATCTATTTGCTTGAATATCTCTGAAATTATATATAATAATTGCATCATAATAGGTGGCAAACATATTATATATATGTCTGTCACCTATTATAATATTTTAAAGACCTACTCGAAACATCCTGTTTTGAGCAACAGTTGATTCTGTATGGTCGTTTTTGGGTTTATGTTGTTCCTCTATTTCATGAGACTTTTCTGGTTTATCTATCTCTGGAGTAGATGGAGCAAGTTCAAGCTGTATTTTCCTGTCCAACGCCGCCAGTTCCGCTTTCAGAACTTTCAGTTCTTCCTCTTTCTTCCAAGTCTTGCCAGCTATCTCTTCCAGTTGCGGTATTTCCTTTTCCAGAGCCTTGCATCTTGAATCATACTGCTCAATGTAGCTTGGTATCTTCTGTAAGGCATTCAGAAAGTTGTTTGCCGCAGCTATCGGGTCCGACTTGGCAATGTGACCGTAGTTGTATTGGTACTTGTAATTGCCCTCAACAAAAAAGCGGTTGTCAACAAATGGAAGACCATTCTCGAAACTTGTCTCGCTGACAATCTTGACAGGGAATCCGTAGATTTCTCCAATCCGCTTGTATTGTCCGCCAGTTGTCTCTTTCTCCGCCAACATTTGCAGATGCTTTCCTATAACCTCTAAGTTCGTGGACTCCACACCATCAAGAGTGATGAGGTTGAGGATGTTGCCGTCCTTGTCTTTCTTGGCTTTGCCCATAAACTTGCCGTAGTCCTCGGTCATTCCCTTGAGAGTGGCTTTGTTGTTGCTCAACTCTGCCGTCTTTGACTGCAATTTTGTTTCTGAGTCACGCTTGCCCCTGTTGAACGATTTGCGCTCACCCTCCAGAGAAGCAACCTTCTTCTCCAACTTCGCCTTGTCAAGCAAGTCGGTATTGCCGGAGAGAATAGCCATATACTCTGAAAAATTCATGCCCGATTTCTCGTCCATCGCTCCCTCGTCAATGGTTCTCGCTCCCAAGGCTCCGCTTTTCAACTGCGAGATAAAAGTCTGCTTGCAGTGCAGGAGGTTGAACTTGTAAGAATCAAGCGACTTTTCCACCGCATAGATGATGACATCCACCTTATTGTCGGCATACAGTTTGGCAATCTCGTTGCCGGCACGCACACCTCGACCGTCACGCTGTGCCAAGTCTGACGGTCGATCGGGTAGGTCAAGGGCATTGCTGCCCTCTTCCCCCCTAAGAACCGTACATGAGAGTTTCCCCTCATACGGCTCAAGCTTTTCTAAGCCTCTGTTTGTATGCAGAGACCGGCTCAAACTACTTCTTGTTTCCATTTGATTTGCGGGATAATTTAAAACATTCATCATGAACCAACAGATTGCATTTCTTTCCGTTTTGAACGGTTGGCATGACATTCCATGCCTTGTGCGTATCAATAGGCTCACCGCATATAGGACATTTGCGTCCTTGCTTTTCCCATAGGTACAGCAGTGACTTGCGTCCTTTTAGCGTAACAAGCATTTTCGACTTCTTTCTTTTATAGAAGTACAGACGACAGTCTGCATCAAACGGGTTCATGTCTCCTTTAATCTGCGTGTATTGCAGGAATGGAAACGATGAAGTCAGAGACAATAATGTCAATTGGTCTTCCTTTCCGTTTGGTTTCTTGAATTTTGAAGCGAAAGTCCATTTGTTCCCTCGAATGTCATGCCAATATCGGTCTTTTATCCACCGTTTCCCTTTCTTGGAATGACGGCGTTTTGCCCATTGCCATAGCGAGAGGAATATCTGATGGTCGATTCTGTGAAATGAATCACGTGTCGCTCCATGCTGATAATAACCTCCCCATCCTCGGATTTTAGAGTTCAACATTCTGATTAACGACTCCTGTCTGCAACCCTTGTTTTCCTTAATTACCTTACGGATATTATCCATAAAGCGTTTCTCGGATTTCTTTGTCGGCTTGGTCAATGTGTCCTTGCCGTATTTGCGGATATTAAAGCCAAGAAAATCAAAACCGTCATGCACGTTGGTTATCACCGTCTTTTCCTCTGATAAGGTCAGACCTCTTTCAGACATAAATTCAGCAACCAATGGCTTGATTTCATTTTCAAGAGTTTCCTTGTTCTCGCAAGTGATGATAAAATCATCCGCATAACGTACAAGGTTCACCATTGGTGAATACAACTTACCATTAACATGATGGCGCTTATATCTATCTGCAAGAGCTTTCTGCAATCCGTCCAAAGTCATATTGGCAAGTGTCGGAGAAATTATACCACCTTGCGGTGTTCCTTCCTCGGTCGGGAACATTTGCTTGTTGAAAACATAGCCACATTTCAACCATTTTCGGAGTATTGCCTTATCCATTGGGATATTGGCAAGTAACCACTCATGGCTGATATGGTCAAAACACCCTTTTATGTCGCCCTCCAAAATCCATTCGGGAGAATATCCCTTTCGGAGAATGTTATGACATTGCTGTACTGCATCCATACAGCAGCGTTCCTTGCGGAAACCGTATGAACGAGTATCAGCTGTAGTTTCTGATACAGGCTCCAATGCCATAAGATAGAGTGCTAGCATGGCTCTGTCTTTCATTGTCGGTATTCCCAACGGTCGCAGTTTGCCGTTGCTCTTCTTGATATGAACTCTTCTCAGCGGCATTGGCTGGTAGCCTCTGCGTTTGAGTTGGGTTATTGCTTGCGTTTTAGCTTTAGGGGTATCCCATATTTCTTTGTCAACCCCAGGAGTATAACCACCCCCGTTAGAAGTAACCCTCTTTACGGCTAAGGCTTTTGCGTAAAAAGAGTGGGTAAGCGTCCATTGCAAGGCTTTCACCTTGTTATGTCTGCCTTCCTTCTGAGCCTTTACAATACGAGCTTGAAGCTTCTTAACAGCTTGCTCCGCCTTAGTCCAGTCTATTCTGTCCCAATTTGATTGCAGGTTGTCAGTCGGCGCACACGATTGGTCGAGGAGATTTTCTTTGATTTTATCGTTCATTTGCATTCCTACTTTAAAAAGTTCTAAAAGTTTATTGTAAAGAATTACCATTTGGCTAATGTTGGGTATTTGCCTCCCAAACATTACCACAGAAGTCTGCCCACTTTCGTGGTAGGTTGATGTTGTCCCTTGTCAACTCGTGATAAGTGGCTCAAACCCTATCCGTCCCATTACAGAACGGCATTCGCTTTCTCTGTTATCTTATACCTGCACATCATTCAGCATCCATTACTTTCAGCTTACCTGTCTTTTGTCTGACAGGAGATGTACAGGCTTACCATGTTCCACATAGATAACTAACGGATAGGTTAGGTTCTGTCTCATCCTCCGACGGTCTTTACATCCGTGTAATCCTACCATGGAGAGGATTATCTGACCGCATCCCATTTTGGGTAGAGTGTATCAGTATCTTGCACTCTTTTACGACATTACGAAGTTTACTAACAGTTCGCTTACGCTAACCATACTATCCAGCCTCGCCACTCTACGGTATGATACTAACCATACTTGACTTCCCCTCACGGTTCTGTCTTGTCTTGCGAAAGTGTACTTTGTCCCGACCGCTTAATACAACATTAAGGTGCATCGGTCGGTAGGCTACCGCTGACGGAACAGCGGGTTAAAACTGATACTTAAAGTATCATTCCAACAATTATCTATGCGACTTCATGTCGCACCCACGGTGTATCCAAATGATGGATAGCTACACATCGTTTTTGTGCGTTTACACCTGTACCCAACATGGATGTGGAGCCGAACAATACTCGTACCGAACCCTCGTTCATGGCTGCTATCACCGCCTTTCTTGCCCTCTCGTTCTTGCACTCCTGAATGAAGCGGATTTCAGATGAAGGTATTCCATAATCCTCTATCAACTTACGCTTGATTTCAGAATACACGTTGAATTCCCCAGGTCTGTATGTGCCAAGATCTGAGAATACGAACTGCGTGCCCTTGTGATTGTCATAGCGTTTGTAATAGTCCGCTATCATCTTGGCACAATGGCTTGCCTTGTTGTCTGGATGGTCCTCACAAGTCGGGTCTATCATGCGCATGTCGAGCGCCATCTTTCGGGCATAGTCCGTGGCTATGAGCATCTTTGCCTTCTCTTCCGTTTCCGACAGGGGCAGTCTTCCGAGGATGGTGGCATCACCCGTCTTGGCAAACTCCATCAGCTTTTGGATGAAGTCCTCCTGCTCGGGTGTCGGTGGTATGTTATGAAGGATCTCGTTCTTCTGTGGTCTGTCCACACCAACCGCCTCCGCCGTGCGATAGTCGGTTATCTCGTTGTAGAAAGCAGCAAGCTCCGGTACCTTGATGAAGTATCGGAAACGCTCCTTCTGTACGATGTTGTTGGTGACGTTAAACTCGAAGTCGGTAGTTTTCTTGGCGAAGATTGCCGCCCACGCATCGAAACAGCGGATGTCCTGACGCTCCAGTTCCTTGGGGCGCAGGTACTTGAAGAGCAGATACAACTCAGTCAGTGAGTTACTGATGGTTGTTCCCGACAGGAATGTCGCTCCCAAGTCTCTGCCTGTCCGCTCCTGTATGGTACGGATAGCAAAGAGCATGTTGAGTGCCTTCTGGCTTCCCTCGCTGTTGCCGAGTCCTGCCACACGGTCGTGACGGGTATTGAACATGAGGTTCTTGAACTGGTGGCTCAAATCCAAAATTTCGGATTTATGCCATTATCAGAACTTTTATGAATTTCCTAAATTTCGCATCAAGTTGCTGATTCTTATTTTGTTGCATTTTAATATAGTTCGGATTATTTATTGAGTGAGTTGTTATGAAATGAGGCATTGTACTTATTACAAGCACAATACCCCACATTCGTCATTTATGCAAACCCAAGAAAACCTCAAGTTCCATTTTACCTTTTGCCGATTTCCATTTCTTACCAACGCACCTCTGGTTTTCATCCTCAAGCGTTTCCAATGCTTTTTCCTCTTGTTCGGTAGTTATGTCAAGATATACCATTGTCGTTTGGATATTCTCATGCCCAAGCAAATAAGAGATTTGGGCAATGTTCATGCCGTTTTCAAGCCAATGGGATGCTTTGGCGTGCCTGAACTGATGCGCATGTATGTCCAAAGGAACGTCACTGCATTTGCCATGCGCCATCTTTGCGTACCTTTTCAGCATTTTATTAACATTTTCCGCAGACATGGGCGTGTATATACCTCTGCTTTTTGAACTGAAGAGTAATGCTTCAGCATCGCCAGGATTAGGATGATACTCGGTAAGGTATTTCTTCAAATATTGAACAGGCTTTGCCAGAAGAGGTATTGGGCGTCTCTTTCGTCCTTTTCCTATGACAATTATGTGAGGCTTTGCGCAGTCCATGGTAATATTGCAAATCTTCAGCGTCAAAAGCTCATTGATGCGCACGGCAGTCGAATACAGAAGAAGCAGAAGCGTGTAATCACGAAAACCAATGGCGGTTCTTTGGTTTGGCATGGATAAAAGCGTGTCAACAGCCAACTTGCTGAGCCCGATCACTTTCCTTTTTGGAGTTTTTTCATTCGGCACATTCTCCGCCTGCAGGAACACTGAAACGAATGATATGTCATTATCTGATAGGTATTTCAGAAAAGCGCGCAAGGCGGACAATCTCACATTGCAGGTTGCCGGGCTACAGTTACGGACTTTTTTCATCCAAACAATCCACTCCTCAATGTTTTTCTTGCAAAAGCAATCAGCATTCAACGTTTCGGGCGTTATGCCTTTTACCGTTCTGAGGAACTCTGCATAAAGCGTCATGGAAACATGGTAGTTTCTTAGGGTATGTCGGCTGCACGCCTTGATGGAAGGCACATGGTGTTCAAGCCAGTCATGCAGGCACGCGGCAATCTGCATGGCCTGTGGGTTAATCTTCTTTTTCATAATCGTCTTGCGTTAATTGTTGGCTGATTTCATTGTCGGTACACGCCATTATGTCCGAAATCGCCGGAGTCAAAGAGTAGTAAGCCAATGTACTTTCTATTTGCCTGTGCCCCATACTCTTGCTTAGAGCCAGCAATTTGTCATGTACGGCAAATCCTTGGTGTGTCCAGCTGTTTATGTTCTCTATGGCGTAGTTGTGCCTTAGTTCGTATGGGATTGCGCGGGATGAATTGCAGCTTTGCCACAGCACCCTGAAGTGGTACGTTACCCATACAGGAGGGTGCGGCTTGTCATCCGGTGTCGGGAAAAACACCCTACGGTTCGGAATCAGCCCATCTATTTTTCCGTCATAAGTACGCATCAGGGGCAACATTGTGTCATGGAGGACTACATAATGCTGGTCATACCCTTTGCCACGTTTGATGGATACCACGCCATTTTCAAGGTTTACGTCATCGCGTTCCAGCAGGATGGCCTCGGTTGTCCTTATTCCTGAACTGTACAGTAAACGGAAGAACACCGGCAGTGTCATGCGCTGGATGGCCGCGAGTCTGCCACGCCTTGGCTTTATGTTGTCGCAAGCGTCAAAGAAGCGTTTCAATTCATAGTGTGTAAAAGGATGCGGCGTATAAGTCCTCGGCACAGACCTTGGCACTTGCGGCAAGTCAATTTTCGTCATTCCATGCTTGTTCATGTACTTGATGAAGTCTAAGACAGGATAGACACGTGACACGCAGGAGTTTGTGCATTCAGTCGGACGTTGCCTGCACCATCTGTCCACGATTTCTTGGGTAAGCTCAGTTTGTCCCGGATATTCCCTTGCGCAAAAATGATCGAACAGTATTACGTTCTTGACATAGCTATGGCTGTTACGCCCGGAAGCCTTGCGGTATTTTACATACCCTTCTATAGCGTTGGATAGGAATGAAATAGTTTTCATACGTCAAACACCCCCTTTCCTACGGGAAAGTATTCTATGCTCAATGAACATTCCTTCAGCCTCTTGAATTCCGCACTAAGGTAGCGGTCGAGAGAATCCGGGGACGCATGGCCGAGGGTGGCACTTATGACAGGTTGCTGCACACCGCCCTGCAACAGGGCCGTTGCCACATTGTGGCGGAACAGATGCAGACTCTTTCTCTCATTTTCACCTTGTCTTATTCCTGCTTTGCACATGACTTTTGAGCATATAGCATCGAGATTGCTTGTATGAAGCCTTCTGTATGGCACCTGTACTGTGAGAAAAACATATGGTTCCGGGCTTCGGGGACGTTCTTTGAGCAGGTAATCAAATACAGCGTTTCCTACCACGGCACGGAGTGGCAATGTCAGGGGCTGTCCCGTCTTTGCCTGAGTGATTTTTATCAGGTCGTGTTCCCAATCGAAGCTGTCAAGCGTGAGTGCAGAGATGTCACATCCACGCAATCCCGTGTACATGGCCAAGGTTATGATGGCTTTGTCCTGTAGAGATATTGTGCTATCGTGTTCTAAAGTATGCCTGATAGCAGTCAGTTCTTGCTCCGTAAGGTATTGAATGTTTTTCCGCATATTGGGTATGGACGGCAGGTATGCGATTATACGTTCAACGGATTTGCCATAGTGAGGCAAACAGGCTTTCAGCCCATATTCCACCGAATATTTGAACGAATGGCCCATTTTCGGTTTTCCGTCTTTGGAAAACACTTCCAATACCGCATTTTCTGTTATTGATTCGAATGAGTACACCCCCATTTCCTGTAGCCGGAAGAAGAACGAAGATAGCGCATACTTCACATTTATTGAAAATTTGCAACGTCTGTCTACCATGTTGAAAGCCATGTTCGTTACATCCTTGTATTCTGCGCCGAGCAACTCATAGTGGTGAGGCTTGCTGTAGTGTTTGCAACCATCGGGTAATAATCCATTCTCAATATATTGGCAGATTACACGCAACAGGCGTACCTTGTTCCTGTAGGTATACTTGTTGGACCACAATTCTTTTAATATCGGTTCAACGTCGGAGAAACTCTGCCATTTATAATGGTTAGCATTTTCCGATAGCCACTCAGCCATTTTCTTCACATAGCCTATGTACATGGCTGAATAACCGGTTTCTTGTAAATAAGAAACAAGCCCCTCGACTTTTTCATTCAGATTAAATATGTCCATAATCGCATCTTGTTTAAAAGTTATTCTACAATTATGACGGAATATAATCAGAACTGTTTACAGATCAAAACAAATGATTACTAAATAATTGAGTGATTTAATAGGAAACTCATAAAAGTTCTGATAATGGCTCTCGTCCACAAACAAGTGGTCGATGCCCATCATGCGGAAGTCCACCACATCATCGGTGCGCTGCTCGATGCTGTAGGCTATCTTCTGCAACTTCACCTCCAGATTCTGCTTTCGCTTTTCCAAGCCTTTGAGCATTCCCTTCGACACGTCTTTGCCCTGCGTGCGTATCACTTCCAAGTTTTCCTCCACGGTATCAAGCTCAGCCTGCAATATCTGCCGTTGGAGTTCTGGCGATTGCGGTATCTTCCCGAACTGGTCGTGCGACATGATTACACAGTCATAGTCGTTGTTCTTGATATTGTTGAAGAAACTGACACGGTTCTTGGTGGAAAAGTCCTTCTCCGAGGCATAGAGTATCCTCGCATGGGGATAAGCTGTCTGATAGGTGGCAGCTATCTCCGCGACATTGGCTTTCAGTCCGATAATCATCGGCTTGTGAGCCATACCGAGACGTTTCATCTCATGCGCAGCCATGCACATGATAAGGGTTTTTCCAGTGCCAATGGCTAAGCACAATGCGCCTTGCTTCCCTTTATGGAAGCAGGTTTCAATGTACTCGCCGCCGAACCGTACGTACTCGTCTCCAAGTATACGGCTCTCCGTGGTTATTGTCAGTCTATTTCTTTCCATGAATCTTGTTATAACATTTCTCGCAAACTGCGATTGTTTTTCTTTGTCGGGCAATCATGAGTTTCTCCCATGCTTCTTTGCCTTTCAAATCCTTGAGCTTGCGGACATGTATCATTTTCAGATTATCCTCAGCTCCACAATATTCACATTTATGGGCTTTCAAGCGAGCCATAAGGCTTGTGCTCTCCATTCCATAGTAACTGGGGATAATGTGCGCATTGTCAATGCGTGCTTCCTTGTTCAACCTAAACCCACCATGATATAGGGTACGTTCCAGCCATTGACCTTTTTTGTTTTGGTATCTTACCGTGAAAATATTGTCCTTACAATACTTGTTGACAATCTTTCTTACGGTAGATTCGTACTTTGACGACAAGGTCTTGTACATACTCTCTTTCATGATTCCGTAGAAACTGTTGAGAATGTTGACATTGTTTGCAATACAGTAGTAGTTGTATATACCTCTAATTTCTGAATTGTATCGGTTCAATATTTCAAGGTCATCGTTACTACGAAGATAAGGACGAGAAGTTGACTCCCATACTTCCTTGCCATCCTTGATTACAATGCGCATGGCATTGTAATCCAACAGTTTCTTTCTCATTGCCTCAAAAGGCAACAATAAGACAACCTTGTGGTCAAGTGAGCGGATTGGAATACCTCTGTAATCCTTTTTCGTCTTGTTTGTACTGCGGACAGTCACCTCAAAGCCAAGAAATTTTGCTGTATCATGTGCATTAGTGATAAGTGTCTTTTCATCGGAAAGTTGAAGCTGTAGCTGTTCATGCAAGAAGATTTTAATGTCCTCTTTTGCTTTTAGGCAATCTGCCTTACTTCCAATTACACAAATCAGAAAATCGTCTGCATACCGCACGTATTTCATTCTCTTGAAGTTTTCGTCCATGTCAAGAGTTGCAGGAAGTTGTTGCATTTCACGATGCAGGGATGCTATCTCTGAACGTAAAACACCTTTCTTCTGCTCGTCCTGTTCATTCTTCAGTTTCTTTACTCGTTTGTCTTTACGACTTGCAACCCTCTTGTATTCGGGATTGCGTTGCCGTGCCTTACCCTTGTTGAATGTCTCGATATATCTCAACATGAATTTGTCGAACTTATCCAAATATACATTCGCCAAGATAGGACTGATGATACCGCCTTGTGGAGTGCCGATGTAGGAGTTCTTATATTCCCACTGCTCCAAGTAACCCGCTTTCAAGAATTTTCGTATCAGTCGCAAGAATCTCTCATCGTGGATGCGTTCACCAAGAATGCTTATGAGAACATCATGGTTGATGTTGTCAAAGAATCCCTTGATGTCACCCTCTATGAACCATCTTGTTCCCGAACCTCCCTTTTGTAAGGAAGCCATAGCAGTATGACACCCTCTGTGTGGTCTAAAACCATGCGAGCAATCTTCAAAGTGTCCCTCGTAAATTGCTTCGAGTATCATTCTTACTACTTCTTGAACGAGCTTATCCTTGAAAGAAGGGATACCCAACGGACGAAGTTTTCCATTCTTTTTGGGTATGTATATTCTTCTTGCAGGACAAGGACGATAGCTTTCATCCTTTAGTTGTTCTATGAGGTCACGGATGCGCTTTATGCTTGTTCCGTCTATTGTCTGTCCGTCTGTTCCTTTTGTGCAGTTGCCAGGATTTTGGGACAACCGCTGATAGGCTTCCGCAAACAGATTCTCATTGAACAACAGTCTGTAAAGTCTTTCAAACTTGTAGTTTTGGTCTTGGCTATGCCCAGCCAGACTGTTTAATACATTTTCTGAATTTCTCATAATGTCTCACACATCATTCATTTAACATATTAAAAAAAATAACACACTGTCTCCCTTCGCCATGTACAAGGCTTTCCCTTGCTCGGACTACTACGGAGACTCTGTTACCTTGCCGAATTTTCAAGGAACCCACTTCCTATAGCCATTTGTTGGCACTTCGGTTTAGGTAATCCCCATTTAAGCAATACTGTAACTATTGGCTTGATGAATTGTCGGATGCGATTTTCGTCCTTTTCCGCTTATTGCGGCTGACCTGCAATCGGTTTTCTGCTCTCGCACTCGAAGTAGGAAAGTGGAAGTATTGCAGACAGACCTTTATAACTACCTTAGGTCTGTGTTTACCAACTAACGTCTTGGACTGTCATTCAAACAGTATAGTCTTCATCCTCGTATTCATCGTTTCATCTTGACATTCAGTAGCGGCATGATAGTTAGCCGACTTATGCCGTTTCCAACATGCTACACTCCCCACCGCTTTTCAGCTAAGTGGATAAGTTGGCTGATGACCAGCGTAGAAAACCCTTGCTGGGTAGGTTGCCAAACCTACATTTACAGTATGCCCTTATGGGCGCAGGACCTCATGGTCACATATCCCGCCGCCGTTCTGCAAAAGCATCCATACACAATCCTTCTGACTTGGGTACACACTCTTGACACCATACTTTCCACCAAGGGCTTTCAAGTCCAAGCCGGGGAAGGTCTGGTGAGAACCGTCATACTTCGGACGCACGAAGCAGTTGAACTTCCGGTTGTACATTGTGGTCAAGCGTTCCTTAAAGGAGTCAGACTGCTCCTCCAGCCATTCAGAGAACCCGTTGCGGATTTCGTCAATCTTGGCATTGGCAAGCTGTATGCCCTCGCTGTCACGCACTTTGATGTCGTTGCCGTGTTCATCCTCACCGATGCTCTTCATCATGTCGGGACAGGTGTTGTGCAGGGCATGTTTCAGAAGACTCATGCCGTCATAGTGGCGGTAATATCCCTTCACCATATACTCATCCGTGATGGCCATGGTCTTCATACTGCATTTTGCCGAATATTCGTCCATGCTGTCGGAATAGACGATGCTGACCTGTGTATTGAAGAGGTGGCTCATGTAAGCGGAATACACACCTGTAGGAATCCAACGCTCACCGAAGTTGAAGTCCAGGTCCTCAAAGGCTATCGGTTCGGGAATGCTTGCCTTCAAGACTTCCAACGACTCTCTCACGATAGCATGGTCGGGATTTTCCTTCAGCCATTCTTCTATACGCTCCGCTTTCTCTATGACATTGCCAGCAATGAAGCGGTCGGCTATCTCGTAGCCGTCTATGAGCGGATTGCAATAGATGCGCCCTTTAAGCGCTTCCGTCAGTTCCTGTTCCGGCATATCCGATAATTCAGTCATATACGGCAAGTCGATACTTCCGAACTTGTTGAGCGAGGCGGTGAGCGCTTCCTCTGGAGAATCCACATGACTGACCTCGTCAAGCGAAAAAGAGACCGGGTGGTCGAAGATGTCTGACTTTATGAACTGTCCGTTTTCTACCCGTTCCAACGACAGCATGTCGCGCCCTGAGGCATCCATGAGGATGAACTTCACGTTCTGCTTGGCATTGAGGTTGCCGAAGCGGATGAAGAAAGCATCATAATAGACATTCAGACTCTCACGCATCTGCTTGTTTTCCGTCTGTTCTTCCGCTTCATAGGTGTAAAGTTTCTGATAGGCATCACGGAGGGCGATATACAGGACAGCCTTTTCTTTCTGCTCCATATTCAGATCCAACGGCATGAAGGTAGCACCATACTTGGTAAGGTCTTTCAATACACCGATGTTTCTGGCAGAGTCGAGCACCATAGAACCCTCACGATGAAAATTTTCCAGTTTCTCATCAAATGGACGGGGCTTCATTGCATCCTCTTTCTTCCTTGCCTGCTCTTCCCGCTTTCTTTCTTGCTCTTTTTGTTGTTCCCGCTCATGATTTGTTTCTTTCAATGTGCTCTGAGTCTTGGAATCTTCTTTTGCCTCATTCCCTTTCGAATGTCCATGCCCGATTTGAGCTTTGAGAACTTCTATCGGTTCCATCGGAGGTTTGAACTTCGGATCAAGCGTATCTTCAACGCCCAGAGCCTTGAGTTGTTCCTGACGGTGCAGTTCCGCCTTTTGGCGCAGCAGCACCCTGTCTTCGGGAGCCATGGTCATCATCATCTCGTAAAAGCCGTTGATTGGCGGATTCTCTTCCCAAGAGATGCTTGCGTATGGTTCATCACCAGGCAGGATTGGTTTTGTCTCCTGTGTTGTTTCCTGCTCTTTTGCATCTGTCAACAAAGGCTTTTCTTCTTTTTCCACAGGCTTTGTCACAACTTCAAAAGTCGGATTGACGCTTTTTACCAACGGACTTGCTCTCTTCCTTGACACTTTCTTGGCGGCAGCACCCACTGTTACCTCTGCTTTCTTCTTCGTTGAATGGACAGCCTGACGGTTTTCTTCTTCCATTCCCCAAAGGTCAAACAGAGTCATTTGGACTGGTGGCTGCTGATGATTGGACTTTTGGGATAGCTCAGCATCATCAGTAGGCTTTTCCTGCTTTTGCAAGGATACTACCGTATCATTCTGCTTTTCCTCAATGGAAGGCTTTATCTTCTCTGTTTTTTCTATCTTTTCTGTTTCTTCAACCTCCTTAACTTCCTCAGCCATTGTTTCCTCTATCCCCAAGTATCGGTTCAAATTGAGGTTCTTCTTAAAGTCTTCATGGAGCATCTTTCGCAAATCCTCTGCAATGCCTTCCACGCCATCCTCATGCGTGTATATCATTGCAGGTTTGCCGAACGGGTCAGTATCCAACTTTGCCGTTGTATGGATAATGCGTTCCGGATGCTCCAGAAAGTAGTTGTTTGTCGGAATGCGGTTCTCGTCATTATAGACGGTATCAAGCAGGTTGTCGTCTCCTCGCAGCGACTCCTTTTGGCTGTTTTTCTGCAGAATGATGAGGTCACTGCCCACTTCCGTATTGGCATTTTCCGTGAACAGGTTGTTGGGAAGACGAATCGCTGACACGAGATCTGCATGATAGAGCATCATAAAACGCGCGGCACTGTTGTTTTTGGCATTCAATACGCCTTGTGAGGTGATGAAGGCAACCAACCCACCATCCCTTACCGTATCAAGAGCCTTGACAAAGAAGTAGTTGTGTATGCGTCTGGTGACAAGTGCCCTCATGCCTTTCATGGCTGTATAGGACGGATCAAATACGGCAACATCGCCAAAGGGAATATTTGAGATGGCGAGGTCGAAGTAGTCATTGAAAGGCTTTTCTATCTTCTCGAATCCCTCTATGCGCACTTTCAGCTCCGGGTACAGATGTCGGAGTATCTTTCCCGTAAGCAGGTCTTTTTCAAATGCCATAATGTCTGCCTTGGGATTGTTATCCAAGACGGAATCGACAAAGGCACAGATGCCTGCCGAGGGTTCAAGCACCTTTTCGGGGATAATCTGATGCTCTTTCAACACATCCGCCAAAGCCTCTGTAATGGCTGACGGCGTGTAGAATGCCGTGAGGACGGACTGTTTCAGACTGTCCATCAACTGTTTGTACTCGCTTTCATTCTTGCTGTTTTCACGGATAAGTCTATGCAGCTCCACGGTTGGAGCAAACAATTCAAGGTCTGATTTTGCCCAATGGACGGCATCCGCCAGTTCCCTGGCAGGGTTCAGGATGCACTTCAATCCACCGAATCCGCAGTAACGCTCCAGAAGGAGACGCTCACGGGCGGTCGGCGTGCGCTGTTCCCTGTCAAGGATGAATGCTGTCTCTATCGCCTTGATGTTGTCGTTCAGACGTTGTTTTCTATTGTACGCCATTTGACTCTATGAAAAGGGCTACGGCTCCAGTCAACTCTGTGTAGAGCTGGTCGTAGTCCGGTGACTGGGCAAAATCGTCATCGGTGAGGTCGTAAATGGAATACACGTTATCAACCAAAGGCAGGAGGTGCTTGACAAACGCTTCCTGGTCTTCTACTGCTACCTCCAGGGGAAACTCACTGTCAACAACATCATACAGGATGCTGTACTTGGAAATATGGAGACCTTTCAGCAATGCTGCCATGGCAAGTTCTTGTGCCGCATCGGCAAAGAGGGCATCACGCCGTGCCTGCTCATATACTTCTGCGGCATGGTCTGCACGTTCGCGGATAAAGTCCGCATCGCTGGCTTGTGGAAAACGGTTCTCTCTGAGATGGTTCAAGAGGTACAGTCCGTAATAGGACAGCTCTGTTTGTGCCTGTTTCTTTCTGTTCATCTGTCTGTTGAATGGATTAAGTGGTGAATAATAAACCGTGGATGGCGGTTGGTGTTTGTGTGAAAGCAAGAAAAAGGCACTCGGTATCCCTCCGAGTGCC